>Ga0209040_10000718_pt1 | contig 25774 bp, 31 predicted proteins | sample BogFormECP12_OM3_FD_188240 | JGI IMG/M metagenome (GOLD analysis project Ga0209040, IMG submission 188240) | Bog forest soil microbial communities from Calvert Island, British Columbia, Canada - ECP12_OM3 (SPAdes) (version 2) | ecosystem: Environmental > Aquatic > Freshwater > Wetlands > Bog ... | reverse complement strand
CAGCATGAGCAGACGATCGACTACCTGATCGATCTGGTGATCGATGTGCAGACGGTGCGGAGCTGCCTGACCGCAGCCGAACGTGACCCGCAGTTCACCGCGACAGGTTATTGCTATCCCAACCACCTGCACCTTGCATCAGGAAGCATCGCGATGCTGAAGGCGCGGTCGCGCATGAGCGAGATCATGCGCATAGTGCCTGGTTCGTCGCTGGTGGTGGCACCGACGGATCGCGACATCGCCGCGGCGGAGATTGGTAGCGGTTTGGAAGAGTCGTTCGGTGGCGGCGGCTACACCGCGCTGCAACGCGCGGCACTGCTGAACCTGGCGTGGGATCACGTGTCATCGGCGCTCGATGCACGCGAGTCCGCGTTTGAACTGCACGCCAACGGCGGCATTCCCGTGTGGCGCGGACGCATCCGACGCAACTTTGATCGCTACAACGAGTTGGCCAACGCGGTGTTGCGGCAGATATCGCTGCCGATGCCGGAGATCGATCTGAGTTCGCTGCGGGAAACTGCATACGTGCCGCGACGTGTGGTCACGCCGCCGACCAGGTGATCGCTGTCATTGCGAGGAGCGCAGCGACGAAGCAGTCTCGACCGTGCATAACGCCCCCGAGATTGCTTCGTCGCTTCGCTCCTCGCAATGATAATTGATCCTGGACTCGAACCTCACAACATTGCGTACTGCACCCGCTCACGCCGGTTCAGGCGCGGCACGCCCTCGCCCAGGATCAGCGCCTTGAAGTGCGCGGTCTGCTGGTGCGCGGCGAATGCCGCTTCATCCTCGAACAGTTCGTAGAACAGGAACTGTGCCGGGTTCTCCAAAGCCCGATGCACCAGGAACAGTTTTACCCCTGGTTCCTGTCGTGCCTGCGGCGCGAAGCGGCCGAGGATGTCGGCCACCGCATCCGCCTCGCCATCACGCGCTTCCCACATCGCGGTGACCGCGAGGCCACCGGTGATCTGTTGTGTCTGCATGTTCGCCTCCTTGGCTGGAACACGCAGAGAATAGACGCGCCGATCCGCCGGATCAGCACATATTGCTTCGGCCGCGAGCGAACGATCAGGCTTTCGTTACGTCATAGAACAGCGCGATCCAGCTTGCGCGCGCGAAGTGGTAGCCCTGCTTGTCGGTGCGATAAGCCAGCGTCTGCACCTGGTTGTGCACGGGGAACCACAACGCGCCGTCCATGATGATCTTCTGCGCCTCGGCGTACACCGCAGCGCGCTTCGCCGGGTCGGTGACCGCGCGGCCTTCGGCGAACAGCGCGTCGAGCTTCGCGTCCCTGAGTTGCATCCAGTTGTATCGGTAATGCCCGGCGCTTGGGATGTTGGAACTGGAGAACAGGTTCTCCAGGCAGGTCGGATCGGCCTGGATCCAGCGCACCGGGAGCATGTCGAACGCATTGTCGAACACGAGCTGCTGGTTGCGCGCGAAGGTGATGGTCTCGACCTTGAGATCGAAGCCTACGCGTCTGGCAACTGCCTGGATCTCCACCGCCGTGTCCGGTTCCAGCGGCGGCGGCGCACCGTAGAAACCGCTGAGCGGCAGGCCGTCCTTCACGCGGACGCCACCTGGGCCCGGCTTCCATCCGGCTTCCTCCAGCAACGCGATCGCGCCCTTTGGGTCCGGTCGGTATATCGCTTCCGCGCCCGCCCAATAGCCTGGCGTACCCTTCGACAGAGGCCCATAGGCGGGATCGACCAACCCGAAGAACAGGTTGTCGCTCAGCGTCTTGCGGTCCACTGCCATCGCCAATGCGCGCCGCACCCGAACGTCGCTGAAGATGCCGCGGCTGCCGTTCAGCTCCAGTCCGAACGGGATACCTGCGGCGTTGCCGATCATGGTTGCGTAGCCGCGCGTTTCGCCGAAGCGCTTCATGTCGAGGATCGGCGTCGCGTCGGAAATGTCGATCTCGCCCGCCTCCAGTGCGGCCACGCGGGTCGAGGCGTCGCCGATGAAGCGATGCACCACGCGCTGCACCGCCGACGGACCGGTGTGCGCGTTGTAACTCGGCGCCCAGTTGTACTGGTCGAAGCGCTCAAGAATGACCTGTCGGCCTTCCTCCCATGAAACGAAGCGAAACGGCCCCGTACCGACCGGTGCGCGCGCGAATCCCTGGTTGCCGAGACGCTTCACTGTGGTCGGCGAGACCGGCGCCAGAGTGCCTTCCGCATAACTCGCCAGCGCTGCGCCGAACGGCTGCGAATACGTGACGCGCACCGTGTGCGGGTCGATCACTTCGCAACCGGCATAAGGACCCAGTTGCGTTATCGCGGCCTCGCTTGCGGTCTTCGGGTCGGCAATCGTGTCAAAGGTGAACTTGACTGCTTCGGCATCGAACGGCGTGCCATCATGGAAGCTCACATCGCTGCGCAGCTTCAGCGTCACGCTCTTGCCGTCCGGCGCGACATCCCACGCGGTCGCCAGACCTGGGAACAGCTTGTTCGATCCATCGCTGGCAATCAGCGGATCGAACACCTGCGCGATCACCTGATACTCGTGGCGCGAACTGGTGACCCGCGGATCATAAGTGCGCGGCGCCACGTCGTCTTCGCCCCAGGTCACCGTCAGTCCGCCGACGGACTGCGCCGCAGCGCCGCGCGCGATCATCGGCGCGGCAAGTATGACGCCCATCACCGTACGACGTGACACGCTGTTCATGGCGACCTCCCATGCATTCGTAGCGTCACTGTGCCACGACGTGGGAACATGGGTCCATGCACCGCATTCTCTCGCGCTTGCTCGGCGCCATCCTGACCCTGTTCATCACCTGGACCGTCGTGTTCGGCGCGATGCGGCTGGCGCCAGGCGATCCGGTGCTGCTGATGCTGCAAGGCACGCCGATCAGCGATGCTGCCATGGACTCGGCACGCGCCAAACTCGGGCTGGATCGGCCGTTCGTCGTGCAATACGTCAGCTTCCTGGCCGATGCGGTGCGTGGCAACTTCGGCGACAGCTTTCGCAGCCGTCAGCCGGTGATGACGCTGATCGCCGCCGAATTCCCTTACACATTGCAGCTTGCTTTCGGAGGCCTTGTGGTCGGCCTGCTGCTGGGCAGTGTGCTGGGCGTGGTCGCCGGCGTCCGATCAAACGGCTGGATCGACACGATCTGCATGACGCTCGCGCTCGCCGGGCTGTCGCTACCGAGTTTCTGGCTCGGCATGATCCTGATCCAGGTGTTCGCCACGCAACTGGGCTGGGTGCCGGTGCTTGGCAGCGGCTTCGACGCGCTGATCCTGCCCAGTATCACGGTCGGCCTGTTCATCGCCGGCGGCCTCGGCCGCCTGGTCCGCAACAGCATTATCGAGGTGATGGCGCAGGATTACATCCGCACCGCCTATGCCAAGGGTCTGAGTGCGGTCCGCGTCATCGCCAAGCACGCTATGCGCAATGCCGTCATCCCGCCGCTGACCCTACTCGGCATCCAGTTCGCGCTGCTGATCGGCGGCGCCGTGGTGACCGAGACGGTGTTCGCCCGCCCCGGCATCGGCCGGCTATTGGTGCAGGCGGTGCTGGAGAAGGATTTTCCGGTCGTGCAGGGCGTCGTGGTGCTGACCACCGCAGCCTATGTGCTGATCAACCTGCTGATCGACATCGCCTATGGCATCATCGATCCGCGGGTCGAGGCATGATCCGGGTGTCCCGGCTACTCGGCGCCCCGGGTGCCGCGGTCGGCGCTTGCGTGCTGCTTGTCGTTCTCACGCTGGCGGTGCTGGCGCCGCTGCTCGCGCCGTATGACTGGAACGCAACCAGCCAGTGTCGGCGTCTGGCGCCGATGTCCGCGGAACATTGGTTCGGCTGCGACCTGTTCGGCCGCGATATCCTGAGCCGCGTGATGTACGGGGCACGCTTCTCGCTTGCCATGGGGGTTTCGACGGTGGCGATCAGCCTGGTGTTCGGCGCGCTGTTCGGCATCGTCATCGCCTATGGCGGTGGACGCATCGATGCAATCGGCGCGCGGCTGATCGATGCGATGCTGTGCTTTCCGCCGATCATTCTCGCCATCCTGATCGTCGCCGTGCTTGGCGTCGGTCTTTGGAATGCGGCACTGGCAGTTGGCATGTCAGGCGTTCCCCGTTTCGCCCGCATCACGCGGGCGGCAACGCTGTCATTGGTGGCGCGCGACTTCGTCGAGGCCGCCCGCGCGGTCGGCTCCGGCCACGCGCGCATCGTGCTGCGTCACCTCCTGCCCAACCTGGCGCCGATCCTGATCGTGATCACCACGCTGGATTTGGGCAGCGCCGTATTGTTCACCGCGACGCTGTCGTTCCTTGGGCTGGGCGCGCAGCCGCCGACACCCGAGTGGGGTGCGATGCTGAATGCCGGCCGCGAGTATGTCCGCTATGCACCGTGGACGATGATTTTCCCTGGACTGGCGCTGTTCGTCACGGTGATGGCGGTGAACCTGGTCGGCGACCGGCTGAGCCTGGTGCTCGATCCGCGGCAACGAGGGAGGGGATGATCAGAACATCACTCTCTCAATGTCCCGCGTGGCTGCCGGAGAAATCCGGTGGTGGCAGGCCCGACAGTTCGAGCTGATGCACCAGCGCCTGCTTCAGTCGTTCTAGCCCCGCCGCGGTGCCCGCTTCGGCGCGCGCCACCAGCACCGCCTGCGTGTTGGACGCACGCAGCAGCCACCAGCCATCGTCGGTCAGCACGCGCACGCCGTCGGTCTCCGACACCTTCGCCCCCACAGTGCGCAGCCGTTCGGCGACCTGCTCGATCACCGCGAACTTGCGCGTATCGTCGCAGTCGAAGCGCACCTCGGGCGTGTTGATCACCTGCGGCAGCGCATCGCGCATGTCGGACAGCTTGGTGTTGGCGCGCGCCAGCACGCCGAGTGTGCGTACCGCGGCATACAGCGCATCGTCGAAGCCGTACCAGCGGTCGGCGAAGAAGATATGCCCCGACATCTCGCCGGCCAGCGGCGATCCGGTCTCCGCCATCTTCGCCTTGATCAGGCTATGCCCGGTGCGCCACATCAGCGGATTGCCGCCGGCGCGCGCGATCTCGTCGAACAGCACCTGGCTTGCCTTGACGTCCGCGATGATCGTGGCGCCCGGATGTTCGCGCAGCACGTCGCGCGCCAACAGCACCAGAAGCTGATCGCCGAACAGGATTCGTCCCGCGTCGTCGATCAGCCCGATCCGGTCCGCGTCGCCATCCAGCGCGATGCCGATATCCGCGCGGCGTGCCGCCACCTCGGCGATCAACTGCTGCAGGTTCGCCGGCACCGTCGGATCCGGATGATGTGCGGGGAACGTGCCGTCGATCGCGCCGTTCAGCACGATGTGCTCGCCGGGCAGCCCAGCGACCAGACGTTGCAGCACCTCGCCCGCGGAACCGTTGCCGTTGTCCCACACCACTTTCAGCATGCGGTCGCCGCCGTCCCAGTCGGCGAGCAGGCGTGCGACGTAATCGGCCGCAACATCGATGTTGCGTTCCGGCGCCACCTGCTCCTCATCGACATCGCCAGCCAGCGCCAGGGCGCCGAGGCGCTTGATGTCATCGCCGTAGAACGGCTTGCCGGCGAGTACCAGCTTGAAGCCGTTGTAGTCGGGCGGATTGTGACTGCCGGTCACCATCACCGCGCCATCGGTCTTTAGTTTGGTCGAAGCATAATACAGCATCGGCGTCGGACCGCGGCCGATGCGTACCGCCTCGATGCCACTGGCACTCAGGCCCTTGACGAGAGCCTCCTCCAGTTGCGGGCTCGATAGCCGTCCGTCATAACCGACCGCAACGGTGATTCCACCCTGGCGCGTCACGATCGAACCGAAGCAACGGCCGATGGCAAAGGCATCGTCCTCGAACAGCGTGCGGCCGACCGTGCCCCGGATGTCGTACTCGCGCAGCGTGGTCGGATCGAAACGGTGCGAGAATGCCATCGTCAAACCGTCTCACGCGCGACAGCGGTCACGATGAAATCGGACGGATCGACATAGCGCCGCAGGAAGGCGCGCACCGCATCCGCCATGTCGGGGCGTTTCAACGCGTAGGCGATCTGCGCCTCCAGGAAGCCGATCTTGTCGCCGCAGTCGAACCGTTGGCCTTCGTAGCGCAGCCCGTGGAACGGCTGTTTGCCGATCAGCTTCGCCATGCCGTCGGTGAGCTGCACCTCGCCGCCGGCGCCGCGCTCCATCCGCGCCAGGTGGCCGATCACCTCAGGCATCAGCACGTAGCGACCGATGATGGACAGGTTCGACGGCGCATCCTTGGGCGCCGGCTTCTCCACCAGCCCGAGCACCTCCACCAACCGGCCATCATCCTTGCCGATGCGCAGGATGCCGTAGCGGTTGGTCTGGGCGCGCGGCACCTCGGTGACCGCGACGACGTTGCCGCCGGTGTCGCGGTAGACATCGGCGAGCTGGCGCAGGCAGGCCGTTTCGGCCAGCACGAGATCGTCCGGCAGCAGGATGGCGAACGGATCGTCGCCGATGAAGGCCCGCGCGCACCAGATTGCATGGCCCAGCCCGAGCGGCACCTGCTGGCGCACGGTGACCATCGACCCGGGCTCGACCTGGGTCGCGCGCAGCAGCTCCAGCGCGTCGGCCTTGTTGCGTTCGCGCAGATTCGCTTCCAGTTCGAAGGCGATGTCGAAATGTTCCACCAGTGCAGTCTTGCCGCGGCCGGTGACCATGCAGAACTGTTCGATCCCGGCCGCGCGGGCTTCCTCGATCGCGTACTGGATCAGCGGCTTGTCCACCACCGGAAGCATCTCTTTGGCGGTCGCCTTGGTGGCGGGCAGGAATCGCGTGCCGAGACCCGCGACGGGCAGGACGGCCTTGCGCAACGGCTTGATCACAATGGGCTCCCTCGTCTCCCCGAAACGACCATCGCCTCCAGGCAGAAATGTAGCGTTAACGCCGGACCCGGCTACGACAGATGCGGGCGAGACGTATCACGTTGCCGCGCGGGCCGTCACGCACTGCCCCGCTTCGGCCGCAGCAGCACGTCGCGTGCCTGGTTGATGCGGGTGGCGAGCCAGTCCGACCCGCCGCTGTCCGGATGGGCGGTTCGCATCAGACGGTGATGGGCCTCGCGGATTTCCGCCTCGGAGGCCCCGGGGCGGAGGCCGAGCACCTGGTAGGCTTCCTCGACCGTCATGCCGCTCTGGCGGCGCGGCGGCGGCTGGGTCGAGCTGCTCGACTGCTGCCGCGGTCCGGTGCCCATGCGATAGGCATGCCATTGTCGCCAGATCAGCGGGCCGAACATTGCCAGCGCTCCGATCGCGATGCCGCCGCGGCCGGACAGCAGCAGCAGCAGCGCCAGGGCGATACCCCCCAGGGCGGCGATCCAGGCGAACAGCGACTTGATCGTCGAGACCGACGCGCGCTCAAACGCGCGCAGCCCGCCCAGGAACAGGAACAGGGTCAGGGCGCCGAGGACGAGCCAGAGCATCAGGGCCCACCGGGACAGAGATCAGCGTAACTCGCGAATGTGGCAAAGACGAAGGATGATGATCTCGTCATCCGCGATCTCGTACCTCAACTCATACTGGGGCGACCAGCGTACGACGAACCTCGCGCCGCTGATACTGCCCGAGACGTCGGCCAACCCGGTCTGGTCGGCGGGTGCGCCGGAGGTCCAGCGCAGCCACATTACCTCGGCGGAGGCAGCGGCGCGTCGGTATCGAGACTACGCGCCCGAGCCTCTACCACCGCATGGTCGATGAGACGACCGGCATCCACATCTGCCTGGCCTTCGGGCGTCAAGCGGTGCCGCTCCTCCTGGACGACCCAGGCGTCCAATGCCTCCTGGACAATCGCCTCGGTGGGACGCTCGAGCAGCTCCGCCAGGCGAGTGAGCCGCTCGGCGGGAGGCAACGGAACATCCGCGGCGAGAACCCTGGTCTCCATACCAAACTAGGCTCCTGATCCATCGGATGATGAACATTCCGTCCGACGTCGGCAAGCAGTGGCGACCGTGCTCGACCGACAATCACTCGGCGGCGGCCTTGCCGCGTTTGCCGTGCGACCGGGTGATCCAAAGCGCGAGCCAGCCGAACGCGGAAAGGCCGATGCCGGCCAGCGGGACGATCAGCCAATAGGTTGCCAAGCTCATCGCAGCCTCCCGAGAACGACCTGCGCCATCGCCACGAGATCGGCGCCAAGCGCGAACCATGCGCCTACATGGGCAAGGTCGCCAACCGTTCCATTGACCAAAGGGGCTACGGCTCCGGCGATGGCCGCCCCCACGCCGAGATTGTTCAGCGCCGTGGCGAGCAACTGGATGCGCGCGTTGTGGATGGTGTGCATAGTGCTGTAATCGTGGCGCCAAGGGCCTTGATGGATCGTTAGCGATGCTGCTCGCCTCCGGCTCAACACAAGCGGATCACGGCTTCGTTGCGGCGGTCGCAAAGCATGGCCCTACCCCACCTGCGCCTCCAGCACCGCCAGCGCACTGAGATTGACAATCCCGCGCGCGGTGACGCTCGGCACCAGCACGTGGATCGGCTTCGACATCCCCAACAGCATCGGCCCCACCGGCAGCCCGTCCGACGCCGCCTTCAGCAGCGTGAACGCGATGTTGGCGGCATCCAGCGTCGGCATCACCAGCAGGTTCGCGGTGCCGCTCAGCCGGCTGTCGGGCACCGCGCGGTCGCGGATCGCGGTCACCAAGGCGGCATCGGCATTCATCTCGCCATCCACCTCCAGTTCCGGCGCCCGCTCGCGGAGCAGCGCCAGCGCACGCCGCATCTTGCGCGCGCTCTCCGAATCGCTCGCGCCGAAATTGGAGTGCGACAGCAGCGCTGCTTTCGGCGTGATGCCGAACTCGCTGACCGCCTCGGCCGCCAGCACCGTCATCTCGGCGATCTGCTCCGCGGTGGGATCGACCACCATCTGCGTGTCGCAGATGAACAGCGTGCCGTGCGGCAGGATCAGGCAGCCGAGCCCGTAGACCCGGCTGGCGTCCGGCCGGCGCGGAATGATCGGCAGCACGTAGCGCACCTCGCGCCACCAGTTGGCGCTGCCGCCGCAGATCGCCGCATCGGCGAGGCCGGCATGCAGCAGCATCGCCGCCGCCACGGTGTTGCGCCGGGTCAGGCCGTAGGCGGCATCCTCGGGCGGGATGCCGCGCCGCCCCACCAGAAGCTGAAAGTCGGGCAGCAGCGGCCCGAACACATCGTCGTCCTGCGCCGGATCGAGCACGCGCACGCCGTCGGTCAGGTCGATGCGCAGCCCCATGTCGTGGATCTTGCGCTCGATCACCGCACGCCGGCCGAGCAGGATCGGCCGCGCGATGCCATCGTCCACCAGCGTCTGCGCCGCGCGAAGCACCCGTTCGTCCTCGCCCTCGCCGTAGACGATGCGGCGTGGCGCTTGCCTGGCCGCCTCGAACACCGGTGCCATGAGCTGGCCGGAGCGGAACACGAAGCGCTGCAGATCGCGCTGATAGGCGGCGAGATCGTGGATCGGCCGGCGCGCCACGCCGCTGTCCATGGCCGCGCGAGCGACCGCGGGCGCTATCTCCAGGATCAGCCGCGGATCGAACGGCTTCGGGATGATGTACTCGCGGCCGAACACCGGCGCCGCACCGCCATAGGCGGCCGCGACCACTTCGGATGCCTCCATGCGCGCGAGCGAGGCGATCGCTTCCGCGGCAGCGATCTTCATTTCCTCGTTGATGGTGGTGGCGGAGACGTCGAGCGCACCGCGGAAGATGAACGGGAAGCAGAGGACGTTGTTCACCTGATTGGGAAAATCGCTGCGCCCGGTGGCGATGATCGCATCGGGCCGCACCGCGCTCACCTGTTCCGGGAGGATCTCGGGGTCCGGATTGGCCAGCGCCAGGATCAGCGGCTTCGGCGCCAGCAGCGGCAGCCACTCCGGCTTCAGCACGCGCGGCGCGGAGAGACCCAGGAACACATCGGCACCTGCCAGCACGTCGCGCAGCGTGCGGGCGTCGGTTTCGCGAGCGTAGCGCGCCATGTTGGGCAGCATGCCCGCGCGGTCGCTGCGCACCACGCCGGCGATATCGGTCAGCGTCACGTTCTCGACCCGCAGCCCCATCGACACCAGCAGATCGACGCAGGCCAGTGCGGCCGCACCGGCGCCGGAGGTGACCAGCCGCACATCGGACAGCGCCTTGCCTTGCAGCACCAGCCCGTTGCGCACCGCCGCGGCGACCGTTATGGCGGTGCCGTGCTGGTCGTCGTGGAATACCGGGATGCGCATGCGCCTGCGCAACTCCGCCTCGATGGCGAAGCATTCGGGGGCCTTGATGTCCTCGAGGTTGATGGCACCGAAGGTCGGCTCCAGCGACGCCACCACGTCGCAGAACCGCGCGGGGTCCTCGGCATCGACCTCGATGTCGAACACGTCGATGCCGGCGAATTTCTTGAACAGGACGGCCTTGCCCTCCATCACCGGCTTGCCGGCCAGCGCGCCGATGTTGCCGAGGCCGAGCACCGCGGTGCCGTTGGAGATCACCCCCACCAGATTGCCGCGCGTGGTGTAGTCGCGAGCGGTGTCGGGGTCAGCGACGATCGCCTCGCAGGCCGCGGCGACACCGGGCGAATAGGCCAGCGATAGGTCGCGCTGGGTGGCCATACGCTTGGTCGGCTCGATCGCCAGCTTCCCCGGCTGCGGCAGCCGGTGATAGTCAAGTGCCGCTCTGCGGAAGTCGTCGTCCATGTGGTGTGGCCCTGCCTCGCTGAAGCGCTCTTACAGGGCCGAGGCGGGCTGGCGCCAGCGGCTTCGGCGCAAACAGGGGGGGATAATAGGAGCTGGCAATGCGCTATCCGATCGCCATCGAAATCGGCACCGAAACGGCAGCTTATGGCGTCGTCGTGCCGGACCTGCCCGGCTGCTTCTCGGCCGGCGACACGATCGACGATGTCGTGACCGCCGCCGAGGAGGCTGCCGCGGCCTGGATCGACGCGACCCTCGATGCTATAGGCACCGTTTTTGCCCCTTCCTCAGTCGAGGCGTTGCGGGCACGGCCGGAGTATGCCGGTTGGGCATTCGGCGTCGTCACCGTGGACCTGACCGCGCTCGACAGCTCCGTTGAGCGGGTGAACATCACGCTGACGGGCCGGGTTCTGCTTCGCCTCTAGCAACGGACCGGATCGTCCATGAGGCTCTACGCTGATGGTTTCCTATACGAGGTTGACGCGACCGTTGCCAATGCGCCTATGATATGGCAGTTATAAATATGAGGTGTGGTCACCGATTGGCGGCTGACCCATGTAGCTCGCTGGCCCCAACCGGCTCGTAGCTCCCTTGCCGATTGGTTTGTCACCATGACGGACAAGTTTGCGCGGGAACGGCATCTCGTGATGCACTTGATGCAGCGCCTCGGCATCGCCCCGTCTGAATACGTCGATCCGAATGCAGCGGCTGGCCATGAGACGGGAATCGATGTGGTGGCCATCGTCAAAGCCCGGCGCATCGGGGTTCAGGTCACGGAACTTGACACCGGCGCGGTTCCTGGCCGTTCGCGCGGCGCAGAGAAGCGGGATGCTCGTGCGGCGCGGGAGACCGGTGGTGGCGTGTATTTCGGCTGGGCACCAAACGATCCGGCGAAGATGATCGACGCCGTCCGAGCGAGCATTGCCAGGAAGTGCGCGATTGCCGATCGACACACATTCGATGGTATCAGCGAAGTGTGGCTGCTGGTGTCCGCCGGCGTGCCGGAGATAGGCGCAGTGATCAGCACGTCTATAGTGACGCCGTGGTTGAGCGATGCTGACCTGAACAACGCAACGCTGCCGCTGCTGGAGGAGTCGAAGTACCGGCGCGCGTTCGTGCACTCTATCGTTGCCGTCCCGCGTGTCCTCTACAGTTGGTCGCCAGGGCGCGCATGGCAGAAGACGATCCAGCCAGAGCCGGCGGGGACACAAGGGCCGTCATTCTGGGATCTGCAGAGTGCCGCCAGGAGGCATCTGCGCGAGCGAGGGTTGTTGTGATCCGGGCTGCGGTTCTGATCTGCTGTCTGGCCGCGGCGGCGCCGGCCGTTGCTGACGACGAGGCACCGCACATCATCTTCAGCATCAAGGACTTCAGCGACGCCGGCGACACGGTGCACGTCGAAGGCACCCTGACCGGCGATGGCGTCGGCTACAAGGACAACCGTTGGTCCATCACCTGTTTCCAAAGCAGCCGAGGGTGTCTGTCGGTTCGCATTGAAACCCTTGGGGTGCAAGTCTTCCCTATCGGGATACCTGGATCGTTCACAGTGCGTGTGTGGACTCCTGATCGCATCGTCGCCGATGACTCCGCGCCTTGCGGTGCCAAGCCCGATAGGGTCAAGGAGGACTGGCAAACGGTGACTTCTGATACCTGGATCATCGATCGCAACAGGCAGACGGCGGAACTGATCGAGCATCCGTGCCTCGGATCGAAGACCTATCACTGGACGATCGAAGATCCGCCGTTCTGGAAGAAGGCTAAAGAAGGTCGTGCGGGGCAGAAAGCGCCCTAGTTCCGGAGCGAGAAACAACGACAAAAGCGACAGGGACGGTGGCCACTAGACGATGAACAGGACAAGAGAATGATAATGCGATTCTTTGTCGGCCAGCGTTGGATATCGGCCGACGGTGCACGCCACGGCACTGTTACGGAAATTTCCGACGACGGTAGAAGCGGTGTCGTTGTTATTGAGGACACCATGGAGCATTACGTCGATGTGTTTCGCGGGGCAGTCGCGGCACTGCAAAGCGCCGATAACTGGCGAGTCGTCGCTCAGGCGTAGCGTCCCATGTCAATTTGTGCATACCCGATCCGTGCTCCATCGTCCTCAGCGGGTCACACCAAGGTTTCAGGGGTACGGCATACCGATTACGTGTTGGCGGCAGCTAGCTAGTCTCGGGTAGGCGGCCATGGCGACTCTCGGCACGGAACTGAGTGCCTAGTGGAGCGCCAAATCGGCTTACAGAACGCAATCAGAAAGCAAATTCCGGGCATTCAATGCCTTAGCTTGGTGCGGTCGAGAAGACTCGAACTTCCACGGGGTTACCCCCACAAGCACCTCAAGCTTGCGCGTCTACCATTCCGCCACGACCGCCCGGGCAGGCGGCGGGGTATAGCGGATGAATGACGCCCCTTCAATTGGTCCTGAGATGCCGCCAGCTTCGGTCGCCGCCGGCGCGGTTGAACTCCGCTCAGGTAGCACGTTCGGTGATACCATCACCGGTGGGCTCGACTAGGTCATGTGCGTGCCGCGACTGATGGCCGGGTCAAGCCCGGCCATGACGATGGGGTGTGGGGCGCGGCGGATGGCGGGCCATCGTCCGGTCGAGCTTGAGGAAGTGCCCGTGCGCAACTCGCCCCACCTCCGTGGCCCTTGGTCCTCGCCCTTCCTCCGTGTTAAATGCGTCCATCCACTGCAATGACGCCCGCAGCCACCCGCCCCACCCCCGAATGGTGCATCGCCGAGGGCCTCGTCCCCTACACCGATGCCGTCGCCCATATGCAGGACCGCGTCGCCGCCATCCGTGCCGGCACCGCACCCGAGCTGGTCTGGCTGGTGGAGCACCCCCCGCTCTATACCGCCGGCACCTCCGCCCGCCCCGAGCAACTGACCGACCCCAACCGCTTTCCCAGCTTCGTCACTGGCCGTGGCGGGCAGTGGACCTATCACGGCCCCGGCCAGCGCGTCGCCTATGTCATGCTGGACCTCACCCACCCGCACGGCGCGGTCCCCGCGCGCGACGTGCGCTGCTTCGTGCATGGCCTGGAGGAATGGCTGATCCGCACCCTCGCCCGCTTCGACGTGCGTGGCGAACGGCGCGAGGGCCGCGTCGGCATCTGGGTCGCCGATCGCGCCGCCGGCACCGAGGCCAAGATCGCCGCCATCGGCGTCCGCGTGTCCCGCTGGGTGAGCTGGCACGGCGTGGCGCTGAACGTCGCGCCTGACCTCGGCCACTACGCCGGCATCGTCCCCTGCGGCATCACCGAGCATGGCGTCACCAGCCTGCATGCACTCGGCATCTCGGCAACCATGACAGAGACCGACGCCGCCCTGCGCGCGGCTTGGCACGAAGTGTTCGTGGATACCGAATAGTCCCGCACCCGCGGTGACGACACTACATCGACGGGACCTGGCGAAAGCCGAACTGCTCGGGCGGATCGGCGAGGTCTTCCTCGATGCTGACCACCACGGCCAAACGCGGGCCGCGGCGGCAGAGCCGCAGCAGTTCCTCGACGGCGGCGGTCTCGCCCGCCACCAGCGCCTCCACCGAGCCGTCGATCCGGTTGCGCACCCAGCCGGAAACGCCGAGCTCGCGTGCCTTCTCCACCATCCAGGCGCGGTAGCCGATGCCCTGCACCCGCCCGCTGATGATCAGGCGCTTGCAGTTCATGCCCGCGCCGCCGGTCGCGTCAGTTGCAGGAAGCGCGCCGCAAGGGCCACGTCGGCCGCGATCGCGGCGCGGCGGGCGGCGGCTTCGGCATCCTCGCCCCAGGCCTCCGCCTGGAACAGCTCATCCAGCGCCCCCAGCTCATGCGCGGTGGCGGCATCCAGCCGCCCGTCGGCCATCGCCAGCCCCAGCACCAGGCTGCCCAGCGCCGGCACCGCGACGCCAAGCGCCGTCAACGCCGCGACGTCAAGCGCGGCCACCGCACGGCGCAGCGCGCCGATGCTTTCACGGTGCTGTTTCACGTGGGCGATGCCGCTGCCCACCCGCAGCGGCGCGTCGAAGGTAAGCGCAGCCCAATCCAGCCAGGGTTGCCAGGCGCGCATCTGGCGGGCGACCAGCTCCTCTGGCGTCTCGGCGCGGTAGCACAGCAGGTCGCTCTCGGCATAGCGGGCGATGACGCCGATGGTTGGTGCCGGATCGGGAGCGATGCGCTGCTGCACCGTGCCGGCCAGGCGGGTGAGCGGGGTGTCGGCGAACGACATCTCGCCGCCCTTGCTGCCGCCTGCCGTCTGCCACTCCTCGACGATGGCGCGGGCCAGCGGTTCGGCGTCCACACGCAGCACAGCGCCACTTGGCAGGTGCATCGTCTTGCCGTCCAGCAGGATGCTGTAGCCGGCGTCGGCTGGTTCTATCGACACGGAGTCCCAGAAGCGCTTCACGCCCGCCCTCTCATCGGAATAATTGCTTCAACACGTTGCCGAGGTTCGGGGGCTTCTGTTGCTGCGGGGCGGACGGCGCCGCACCGCCTGACGGCCCGCAATTCACATCCGATCCGCCGAGCAACTGTTTGCCGCCCAGCGCGCCGGCAACCGCCCCCAACGGCGTCGTGCCGCTCAGCAAAGCGCCTGCCACGGTTCCCGCATTCTGAGCGACCGTCGCCGCCGGGTCCGACGCGGTGGATGGCGATCGGAACGGCCCGCTTACCCGGATCGGCACCACGAGCCCAACCCCGGCAAGCCTCGCCTGCGGGCGGAGGTGCAGATCGATCGTCTCGGCGCCAAGGTTCAGGCTGCCGTTCCCGTCCACGGTGAGCAGCGTCGACGCGAAGACCAGCGAGCGGACGGTGGCGATCCCGCGGTTAGCATCGAGACGCGCGATGAAGCACTGCACTTGGTTGGTCCCGCCGCGGCCGACCAGGTCCAGCAGGTTGGCCGTCCGCAGGATCGAGCCGAGCGCGTTGCCGAGCAGGCGGTTGTCCACGGTGCCGTTGACCATGCTGAGGCTCAGCGACCCGTCCAGGCCTGCCGCGATCGCATGCGGTGTCGTGCCGGCGCCGCGCAGATCGGCCTGCACGTTCAGATTGCCGCTGACGTAGCTCGGTTCGCCCAAGGCGGCGAGTAGCGGCTGCACCGCAAGCGCGGGAATCCGCAGCCGAAGCGCAACCGTCGGAGTGGCTTGGGCGGCATCCGCGTCAAGCGAGCCATCCAGATGGCCTGCCGGCAGATCGGCCGATACAGGGTCGAGGCGCAGCTTGCCGCCGTGCAGGTCGAGATGGGTCGCGATGGCGCGGTAGGTGGCACCGCTCGATACCAGTTGCGCGATGTTCAGCTTCAGATCGGCATCCGCACGGCGCAGCAGATCGAACGGGATCGGCGTGTCCGGAATTACCCGGCCGCTGGCAGGCGGCTTGCTGGTCGCGGCAGCCGACGCGGCGCCTACCACGGCTGGTGGCTTGCGGAGCGCGCCGAGCACGGTGTCGAGATCGATGGTGTCGGCCATCACCTCGCCCTGCACCGCTGGCCGTCCGTCCTGACCGCGCGCCGCCGTGGCCTTGATCGTTACGCTCGATCCCAGCGCCTGCACGTGCAGGTCGAGCGGGATCGGCCCAGCCACCTTGGCCCCCGCCATCAGCGCGGCCAGATCGCCGAGAGAACCGGTCAGCACTGCAGGCGCATTGTTGAAGCTGCCATGCGCCGAGACCTGGACCGGCTGATCCTGGTTCGGAGCGGCCACTTCGAGGTTGTCCAGCTTCAGCCCCGCCACGACTCCGTTCAGGTCGGATTGGCCGACTTGCAGCACGAGGCCGGAAATCTCCGGCACTGCGGCGCCGGTATCGGCGACCTGTGCCGCGAGGCTGACATCGTGCAAGGGCGGCAGCTTCGCTTCCGGCAGGAATGCCGCCAGCGCAGCCAGGTCCGGCACATTCGCAGTCAGCTTGATCCGATACCCGCGGCCTTGCAGCGGCGCGGCGACGATGCCGTCCAGCGCCAGTTTTGCTCCGGCGGCTTCCAGATGCGCCTGCACCGGCCAGGGTGCATCAGTGTCCCCCTCCCGCAGCCAGGTCAGCGGCCCGAACCCGCCGGCCAGCGTGAATGGCGTGCCATTGTAGGTCGCCGAAATCGACAGCGTCGGGTTGGCATCCGGTGACGCAGCGTTGGCGTGCAGACTGGTGAGACCGAACACGGTGCTGCGTCCGTCGCGGCCATCCCGCCATGTGACGACACCATCCTCGATCCGCACATCAGCCACGCTGATGCGGGTTGGCGTGACGTCCCGCGCGCCGGCGGCGGTGGGTTGCGTAGAGGCCGGGCGGGCTTCCGGGGTGAACACCCAGTTCGGCCGTCCCTGCGCATCCGTCTCCAGGATGATGTCCGGCTTCACCAGCACCAGCGTGTCGATCTCGACGTGGTGGCTCAGCAGCGGGATCACCGAGAGCTTCGCGTCCAACTGCTCCAGCATGGCCATCTGCGGGCGCGAGAAGCCAGGCGGGTTGGCGAAGCTGACGTCCTGCACCACCAGCGTCGGCCGCAGCGACAGGCCCAGCCGGATGCGTCCCTGCAGTGTCAGGTCCCGCCCGGTCGCCTGTTTCACCGCCGCGATGATGCGCGGCTTCAGGCTGTCGGGGTCGAAGCTGAGCGCGATGACCGCGCCACCGGCGACGACCAGCACGAGCAGGGCCGCCAGCGACCACAGGCCGATGCGCAGCACACGCGAGAATGTTCGCCGTGCCATCGCCCCCTTCCTCCTGCTAGCGCCGCTGCGGCGGACGAGCCGGTGGCGCGTGAAAACCCAACGTGCGGAACGTCGCCGTCATGTGGGGCGGCAGGTCCGCCTCCACCAGCAATGTTCCACCGGCGGGATGGGGCAGGCGAAGCGCGCGGGCGTGCAGGTGAAGCTCGCTCGAAAGACCCTCCACGGTGGCGGCGAAGGCATTGTTCTGATCGGGGCGCGCGTATTTCACGTCGCCCAGGATCGGCGCGCCGATCGCCACACAGTGGACGCGAAGCTGATGGGTGCGCCCCGTCAGCGGCGACAGGTCCAGCCATGCCAACTTCTGGCCGGCATGGTCGAGCGTGCGGTAATCGGTGATGGCGCGGGCGGCATCCTTGTCGGTGTGGTCTGCAACTTCGGTGCGTTCGCCGCGCGCGCCGCCGATGCGGCGGAGCGGCAGGTCGATGCGGCCTTCCGGCGGGACCGGCCGACCGGCGACGACGGCCCAGTAGGTCTTCTCCACCGCCCGGGTGCGGAACGCCGCGGCAAGCTTCGCCGCAGTGCCGGGGCTGCGGGCGAGCACCAGCACTCCGGAGGTGTCACGGTCCAGTCGGTGCACCAGACGCGGGCGATCTGCCGAACCGAAGCGCAGCGCGTCGAGCAGCGCGTCCAGATGGTGCGTGATGCCCGGCCCTCCCTGCACCGGCATGCCGTGCGGCTTGTTCAGCACCAGCAGGTGGTCATCGCGATGGATCACCAGCCGTTGCAGGTCGCGCGCGGTGTGTGGGTCGATGTCCAGCGGAGGCTTCGGTGCGGGCGCGGCCGGCAGCGGCGGGACGCGCACCGATTGGCCCGCAGCCAGCCGGGTCGCAGCCTCCGCGCGATGGCCGTCCACCCGCACCTGGCCGGTGCGGCACAGTTTCTGGATGGCGCCTTGGGTCAGGCCGGGAAAGTGCCGTCGCAGCCAGCGATCCAGTCGGATCTCGGCCTCATCGGCCGCGACTACCCGAGGTGCGATGGCCACGTGCGCGCCGTCTCCCTCCGCATGCCCACTAACGATTCCTTATCCGAAATGTGCCCTAAATGGCTGGTGCCGGCAAAAATTGCGGCGATCCGCTCCTCTATGCCAAACGGACATACCATGCCGCTCACAATCGCTCATCCATCGGCGACCGGACAGGTCGCGAGCCCGGTGGCACCGCCGCCGCCCGCTGCTCCGCCAGCGAAGGCTGGCGGTGCCAGGGTCGCCGTGCAATCGGCGTCGCAAACCGCGGCGTCTACGGCACAACAGCAAGCCGCTCTGCGTCAGATGTTGACAAAGTATGCCTACGACCAGTCGCATGGCATAGGCGAGACCACGCTGTCGGCGCTCGGCAAGCAGATCATGGCCGCGGCCAAGGCGCTCAATCAGCATGTGACTCTGCCGCGTGCCCCCGCCGCTGCCGCGGCGAGCGCCGCGCCGAACCAGGGCAAGGTCAGCGTCACCGTGTAGGCAACCCGGCGCCGGAGCACCGTGCGCGCGTGTGTCGTCGCTACAACGGGATCGCCAGCAAGGTATCGATCTTGTCGCTGTCCAGCACCACGATGCGCTCGTTGAACCGGAACGGCATTTTCGAAATGTCGATCCGGTCCAGGTAGCGACCGCTGGCAAACAGCATCGACATGCCGTCGTGCATGATCCGCACCGCCAGGAAATGCGAGTGCACCACCGCGACGCCACCCTCCACCGACTTCACGCGGATCGGGCCGACGACATGGCGGTAGCGATGCGGCTCGTAGATGTTCGCCCGCCGCAGCGAGAACACGCGATCCAGCAGCATCCCCCGCGACGCCGCGTACATCACGCCCTGGCGCATCCCCGCCTCATGGTTGGCGCGGCTGATGATCAGATACCGGCACGGATCGCCGAACAGCTCCGGCCACTCCTCCAGCCGGTCCTCGTCGATCCGCTCGGCGTAGTCGCCGATCAGTTCGTGGATGCCGAGACGAACGTCGTCCATCACTCGCCCATCAGCGTGCGGTAGTGCTTCCAGAAGCCGCGGATCGCCGCCTCGCTGGCACGGAACGGCTGCGACTCCGCTTCATGTCCGCCCATCATCACCAGCCCCGCGCCGTCGTCGTTGTATTGCAGCGCGCGCTGCACGAAGCCGCCGACGCAGCCGTCCTCCATCGAGATATACCCCGCCGCGCCGATCAGGTTGCCCTGGCGCAATCGGCGCTCGGTCATCGCCTCGTCGTCGGTGTCGAAGCCCAAGTGGATCCATTCCAGCTCGGACCGATCGACGCCGCGCGGCCGGATCACCCGCACCGCGATCGTGTTGCGCACTTGCTGCAGCACCATGCCGGGGAACACGGTCAGGATCTGCACCGACACGCCGTCGCCGTATTCATCCACCGACTCGACCACCGAGCGGTCCTGCAACTGGAACTCGCTGTCGGCGCGCAACGCCGCCGCCTTGTAGTCCGCATCCTCGGCCGCGTAGTCCAGCTTGGCGTAGCTGTAGTGATTGCCGCCGGCGCGGTCGATGTAGATGCCGCCCGGCATGCTGAGCCGGTTGATCCGGAACGTGGTGAGGAACAGGTGCAGGATCGACGCGTGGTAGGTGTCCTTGACGTTCTCGAAATACAGCTTCCAGTTGTTCGGCATCACCTGCGTGCTGCGGCCGAGCAGCACCGGCGTGCGGTTCATCACCCGCAGCAGCCCGCGGGTGACGTCGGGACCGAGATAGCTCTCCAGGTCCGGCGCGGCGGCGCTGAACGTGCCGAACACCAGGCCGCCGAGTTCGGCAGTGCGCAGGCGCTGCAGCCGGTGCTCGTCCTTGCGGAATTCCGGCGGCATGCCGCCCTGGCGCTTCACGCCGTGCTCGAACGCCACGCCGGTGAGCTGGCCGGCGAGGTCGTAGGTCCAGCCGTGATAGATGCAGGAGAATTCTTTGACGCTGCCGCTGCGCTCCAGACACAGCAGGTTGCCGCGATGGGCGCAGCGGTTGACGAAGGCGTTGATCGCGCCGGCCGCGTCGCGCACGACGATGACCGCGGTCTCGCCGATGGTGGTGGCAACGTAGTCGCCGGGCTTGGCGAGTTCCACCGCGAGGCAGAGGTAGTTCCAGGTGGGGCCCTTGAAGATGCGCTCCTGCTCGCGCTGGTACTGCGCGGGGTCGGTATAGAGCCGGAAGGGCACCTCGCTGATGCCGTTGGACGGCCAGGCGACGCGGGGTTCCGCGGTCAGACCGAATTGGGGCATGGGGGTGGGCTCCTCCCGGTGGGTGCGTGGGGCGGGAGTTTAGGCGGAGGGAGCGGGGTCGGGAAGGCAGGAACGGCGAGCGCGGACGCGATTTCGCACTTCAGCTTATGGTGCTTAGCGATATACGCTGGACTCCCGCACGACAGCGCCTATTGGCCACAGCCATTGGCCCATGGTGCGATCATCTTGTAAGTTCGTGATAAGCACTCACCCTGTACGCGCAACTGAAGCATGATCCGACAGAGTTCGGTAGGCTAACCAAAGCAGAAGGGACGGGAAGATGGCAGGTCGGGCACTGACCAAGGCGCAACGCTTTGGACCGTCAAGGCCAAGTGCCGGATCATGGCTCGACCTCATTCGGGCCGTCCGAACCCCGCTCGGATTCTTCGTACTGGTCGTCCTAGTTGTTGAGGCGATCATAGGCGGAGTGGCGGGGTTCAGCAGCGCAACGGATCAGACGTTCGTCGTCTCGATCATGGCCGCACTTGACTGATTGTTCTACTGGTCGTCACGGTGGTCGCGTTGGCCGTCCTCAGGCCAGAAGCTCTTGAAGGTCGGCGCCCACCTCCGAAACTGTCTGGCACTACCCTCCAGGAGCCGGAATTGCCGATAGTTAAGTCACCTCGGGTTCTAATCGCCGCGACGGAGTTGTTTACGAACCCTGAATTGGGATTCGATGAGGATATCAAGGCAATTAGAGAACTTGGGGGTTCACCACCGACAATAGCCAGGAATTTGACTTCTGATATGCTGAAAGAGTTGATGACGCACAATAAGTTTGACATTGTTCATCTTCTTGTGTACGTAGGGCAAGAAAACGGTGATTTAATATTCTCTCAGCATGATAAATTGAATGCCGATGGGTTTGGCGAGCTCGTAAAACTGACCGGTGCTAGACTGGTCATTCTTGCCACATGCGACTCTGTCGTCCTTGGTGCGAAGATCTCGCGCATCGCCAACGTCATTTCAGCCGCCTCCCAGATTGAAGTCCCAGGTTTCTTATCGTGGGAAAAGAGCTTCTTCTCTGTGTTGGCGCAAAAGTACACTGTAGCTCAGGCGTATGATATAAGCCGAAGCATAGCCGGCCTTCCGTTCGTACTGCATCTAAAAGCTGATCTCGCGTTCGACGTGAATTGAGCCGTTTATGCTCGATTTGGCCTGGAACTCGTTGCAGAAGAACTGGGTTGTCAAGGATGTCCAAGCGTCTGCCTTCTACCAAGCAGTTGTCGAGGCGAATGGAGCGTGACTTCCAGCTGCCCTTACCATTCGTCCATTGTCTCGTTCAAAACAGCCTCAGACATTCGAATGCAATTGGTGATGATCATGTCCAACACTGCTTCGATCCGGCTGTAGTCATAGCCAGCGGCCGGCCCGCGCTGATCAAGGAATTCACGCATGTACCTGGTCTTGTCAATCAGTTCACCCTGATAGGTATCCGCTCTGCTATTGAAGCTGGTCCAGCGAACAATCGGGCGATTGCCGAGATCGAGATAACATTCGATTGCCGCGGCGCGGCCGTTAATATTGGTCTTGTGCCGACCGTTCGGACCGATCGTGTCGAATTCGGCAAAGTCGGGGCTGTCCGGGAGCCTCAGGATGAGCATGTTGTCTGGCACGTTCAGTCCGAGGCTCCGCTCGTAATTAGCGATGCCCTCTGCATCGTTGTCATAGATCACGACGACGTTGTTTTGGATCGAGATGCTGATTAGACCTTGGAGAAACCGGAACAGATTGCCCGTTCCGGAAAAAGGGTAGCCCTCTTCCATATCAACGAAGTCGAAGAAGTCGGCGACGTGCGGTTTCAGCAACTTGAATGCATGCTGGATGATCTTGGCGTCCGAACTGCCATCCGTTACGATCAGGAATCTGTCCGACCGATCGAGCGTCTGGACGAACAGGCGTCGGTCCGCCCATCCTGCTTCTTCCACGTCGGCAAACTGCCATGTCACGAGCAGATCACGGGCGTTAGGGTTGAGCGCGAGGAGGCGCAGGATTGAGTAGGCGCTCAGGTTCTCCATGCCTTCACTAGCATTGCGCCGAACGTACTCGGGATCCTTTGCAATTGCGCTGAGGCCGAGGCGGTCGAATATCTGGCGCCGGAAGAATTTGCCGAAATCCTCACCCATCTCGCCGTAGTCGGCTGAGATCGCGTTCACATCGATCGAGACCAACGCCTGCTTCAGCTCCTCGAAGGTAAAGCGTTGATCGTCAAAGCTATTAATATCAGAAAGGGACTCGAATTCGCGCTGGCAGTGTTCCAGAGTGTAGCCGAGCAGCTCAATGCGGTCGACAACCTGTCCAAGCGGCTTCGACATGCCGTCCTTATACTCGGCGAACAGTTCGTATCGCTCTTGGCCAGATGAATCGACGTAGGTCTCTCCGCCCTCCTTGACGTAGTAATACGGGACCTGCGCTAGGTCAGTAGGCTGGAAAAGCGGACTGTGGTCGGTGAAGCCGCTGTTCTTCCCCCAATCAATCTCCAGCCGCCCGACGGCGAGGTGGATCATTGAACCCATCGGAAGTCTCCGACCGACAATTCGTAGCGGCGCGAGGCGTGGAGCATTATACTTGTAGTATCGGAACGTTCTCGCCCCGGGCCAGCTTCAGTAGCCACTCGCGAACGCGCTCATGTGGCACGAACCGGCCCGCCGCGTAATCCGCCTCGGCCTCGGCATCCAGGCGCGCCTCGGTGGCTGCGTCCGGCTCAATATCGAAGATCGACTTCACGTTCGGTTCGGCCATAGGCACCCTCCTGGCGCGTCGCACTCTAGCACGGTTCGCGCGACCGTCCCAGAAAGACGGTGCCACGGCTGCATTGCTCACACCATGGCATTACGCCCAGACAGTGACAGCGAACCAGGAGTGCCGCCGGCGACTGCAACCGCCAGCGCGGATCGCAGTGCGGCTGTTCCGCGGCGCACCGCGCCCGTAGCTGCAATCCGCCCCGAATTGTGGTATCGTTCAAGACGTAGGAAGGTGCCCATGGCCGAGACTGAAACCAAATCGATCTGTGATCCCCCCCTCGATGAAGCGGAGGAAGCGCGGCTCGATGCCGAAGCCGACGCGGAAATCGAGGCTGGCAAGGGCGTGCCGCACGCGCGCGTGCGTGCATGGCTGGAGTCATGGGGGAAGCCGAACGAGCTTCCCTGCCCGCTTCCGCCCGAGTAGCGCCCGAGGTCATCTGGTCGCCAGTGGCGGTCGCCCAGTTGCGGGCGATCCGGGTTTACATCCAGCAGTTCAATCCGCGCGCGGCCGGGGAAGTTCGCGGCGCGCCGCGAACACGCGAGCGAAACCGGTCCAAGCCTCGACCGGAGCTAACCGGCCAGGCCGGCTATCGCATAGGCGCATTTATCGACCGCACCGGCAGCAGGAACTTTCTCTCCTACCATCGTGGCCAATTGTTCGTCCGCGACAAACTTCCTAATGGCAGCGGATTTCTCATTATACATGAGTGGCTTGAACTCCGCGAGCTTAGCCATCGCATCTGGCCTCTGTTGAAACCTTACTGTGCAGATGGCTGCCCTCAAGGCGACGAGTTCTTCCGCGCCCTGCTCGCGTGCCTTTTCGACCACCGCTTGGGTGGTCAGCAAACCCAGCGAGGTTACCACGACTATTGTGACCACACTCGCGATCGCTGCGCTCCAACCGATGTCCTTTATCCTCTGGATCGTCGCTTGACGATGACGCGCTCGTTCCTCTCCCCGCTGTCTCTGGGCATCGAATTGTCTTCTCTCGGCGTCCCGTTCTTCCTGATGAGTCATCTCACGGTCCCTCCGTGCGTGTCTGGCGATGAATGTCCGCGAAAACCGCCGGCGGCCGACGAGTATGCCCCCTAGCCCCGCTCTCTCGGCGGGGCAGACAAGATGCACCGGCCGTGGCCGCGATACATTGACCTAGATCAACGGGCTACATCAGCGGCGGGTTCCCTCGGTCGGACGGCGAGCACTGAAATTCAGGATCGGCGCGATGTGGATTCCGCTCATAGCCGATGGGCTTGGTGGCAAACGCTGGCGGCCGGAGACCGGGCGTGGTCCGCAAGAACCAACGCAGAGATCGCCGAGAGCACAGAGATCGCAGAGGAAGAAAATGGCGCTTCGCGCGAAGCGCATTCGAATCCCTTCTCTGCGACCTCTGCGCTCTCTGCGATCTCTGCGTTGAATCCTTATCCTGTGAACCACGGCAGGCCCAAGCCGGCGATTGACCTCCCGAGCGCCGGCATCTCCGCTGGTTCCAGCGATTGCCCTGTGAGCAGAAAAAATAACTATTGACATACAGCTAAACTAACTGCATATTCCCCCGATGGACCCGCGCCAGGAACCCGAACCACCCGACCTCAGCCTCCGGCTCCCCAGGGACCTCTATTGGCTGGTCCTGCACACGCTGCGCGGGCTGCTGCCACCGCCGGACACCGACGCGCCCGACGCCGAGACCCGCCGCGACCACGCCGCCATCGCCCTCGTCGCCTCAATGCTGCCGGGCAATGCCGAGGAAGCCGACCTCGCCTCCCGCTGCGTCGCCCACGGTGCCTATGGCATGCACTGCCTGCGGCAGGCGCGGGTGTACCGCAACGATCTGTCAGTCTTCCTCAAATGCAACGCGCAGGCCGCCAGCATGGAACGGCGCGCGCAGAGCGGACGCTCGCTGCTGCAGCGCCTCCAGGCCGAGCGGCGCAAGCGCGAGGCGGACAGTGCCGCCACCGAGCAGGCGGCCTGGGTCGAGCACTGCGCCATCGGCCTGATGGCGGATGCGCTGGACCAAGCTCCTCCCCTGGCAGCTTCCGAGCCGCCGCCTGCACCGCAACCGCCGGCCAAGGAAGACCCCGAGGCCCTGGTCGCCGAGGCCGATCTGTTCGCAACCATGTATCCGCGGCGGGCCGCGGTGATCCGTGCCCGGGGCGGGCTGCCGGAACCCTGGGATTTCACCCCGCTCCGACCCGCGCTGGTGCATGCCATCGTCGCCAGCACCAGCCCCACCCTGCGAGCCCTCGACCAACGAAGCAACACAGCGCCTGCCGCCGCCTGATGGCGGACAGCACCGCGGCCAGCGCGACGACCCCGGCCTCGGTTCAACGTCATGGCGGGCGCAGGCCCGCCATCCACGGCTTCCCCTGATGCTGGCAGCAAAAGACATGGATGGCGGGGCCAAGATGCTATGGGGGTGGGCGGTCGCAGCAGCATGTATCCTGCCGGTTGTCCAAAACCTGTAAGGAACGATGCGATGACAGAGCA
>Ga0209040_10000717_pt1 | contig 25809 bp, 23 predicted proteins | sample BogFormECP12_OM3_FD_188240 | JGI IMG/M metagenome (GOLD analysis project Ga0209040, IMG submission 188240) | Bog forest soil microbial communities from Calvert Island, British Columbia, Canada - ECP12_OM3 (SPAdes) (version 2) | ecosystem: Environmental > Aquatic > Freshwater > Wetlands > Bog ... | reverse complement strand
TGCGATCATTCGGCGCTTTTGGCAGGGGCAGACCGCTTGGGGCGATGTTCTGCCGGGGTATTTGGAACAAAGGTTTCATGTGACTTCCCCAGATTCCGGTGGCCGGCAGCCGCGATTGTCCTGTTTTGGTCGGCATTTTACCGAATGGGCGGCCCATCCGCCCTGGTTCCTGGGCAGCATGACGCAACCGAGCGGCTGTTGGGAAGCCGGGGATGTCCCGGCCCCTGTTGCAATTTGCCCGGCAGGCATCACCGGTTGACTAGGTTGCGCGGGCCGGCCCGCCGGTTCAACGGTGGTGTCGGCAATATGCTAGCCGGGCTGAGCAGCCAGGGTTGTCCGCAGTGCCGGGAGTTGCTTGTGCGCCTTGAGCCGGCGGAAGCCTCGCCTTCGCCAGCGCCGGGGGGAAAACGCCGGGATGCGAGATCAGTCGACGCCCACGGCCGCACCGAGGGTTTCCCCAATCGCCCGGTTGAGCACGAGGTCGGCGATCGGGTCGAGGCCGGTCGACTCGCGGTTGATAATCACCAGGGTGGCGCCGTTGCGCTTGGCCAGTTCCGGGAATCCGGCCGCCGGATAGACGACGAGCGAGGAGCCGGCGACGATGAATAGATCGGCGGCGCGCGTCTCGATCTCGGCGCGCCGCATGGCACCCACCGGCATCGCTTGGCCGAAAGAGATCGTTGCCGTCTTGACCCAGCCGCCGCACGCATCGCAAACCGGCGCCGATCCGTCGCGCTCGAACGCGGCGCGCAATTCGACGATCTCGTACCGCCGCGCGCAATCGAGGCAGTGCGCATAGGTCGAGTTGCCGTGCAGCTCGATCACCTGGTCCACGGGAACGCCGGAGGCCTGATGCAGGCCGTCAATGTTCTGGGTGATCACCGCAGCGGCGGTGCTGCGGCGGACGAGCTCGGCGACGGCACGGTGGCCACGGTTCGGTTGCGCGTTTCGCCAGGTGTCATCGGCTTCGAAGCGGCGCCGCCAGGTTTCGCGCCGGGCTTCCTCCGAGGTCAGGAAATCCGAGAAATCGATCGGCGCCATCTTTGTCCAGATCCCGCCGGGGCTGCGGAAATCGGGGATCCCCGACTCGGTGCTGATGCCCGCACCGGTGAACACGACGGCTTGGCGCGCCCGGTCGATGAGACGGGCGAGTTCGGCGATTTCGCGATCGGATGACATGGCGCGACTTTCGCAAAACTCCGGCGGCGCGCCAAGCCCCGGCGTGCGAAACTCAGCGGATCGTGAGTGTCTGCACCGCCTATCTCGCCGCCGAGGGGTATGTCGACGAACTCGCCGCTGAGCTCGGCGCCGTCGAGCGCCGTCACGGCCGGCTGCTGATCGCCTCGGGTCCGCCGCGCCCGGCGGCATGGGCCGCCAATATCTGGCTCGATCCACAAGAGATCAGGGTCGCCTCGATTTCGGATGCGGCGGCAAAATTGCGCAGGATCCAGCGCAACTGGGTACTCTATTCGCCCAAGCTCCACCGGCGGGCCACCTTGGTCCAGGAACAGCTGCCCAAGGTGTCGGCGAAACCGCTCGTTTTCGGAACGCCGCCGCCCGAGGCGCCGCTCGGCTCATGGACCTTGCTCGACGCCGAGAAGATGCTGGCCGCGCCGCACTGCACCAGCCCCTTTCCAAGCGGCGAAATCCATTTCATCGAAGATCGCAGCGGACCGCCGAGCCGCGCCTATCTCAAGCTCTGGGAAGCTTTGACTTTGATCGGCTCTCGGCCCGGGCCGGGTGAGACATGTCTCGATCTCGGCAGCAGCCCGGGCGGCTGGAGCTGGGCACTCCAACGGATGAGCGCGCATGTCGTCAGCGTCGACAAGGCGCCGCTCGCGCCCGAGATCGCGCGCCTGCCCGGGATCGAGCATCGGCTCGAGAGCGTCTTTGCGCTCGACCCGCGCGCGCTTGGGCCGATCGACTGGTTGTTTTCGGATGTCGTGTGCTACCCAGCGCGGCTCTTGGCACTGGTCGAGCGCTGGCTCGCTGCCGGGACCTGCCGCCGTTTTGTCTGCACGATCAAGTTCCAGGGCGAAACCGATCACGACACGACGCGCCGCTTCGCCGCCATCCCCGGCTCGCAACTGCGCCACCTCTTTCACAACAAGCACGAGCTGACCTGGAGCAAAATCGCGTAGGATGGCCGCTGGTTAGCCCCCATCCTAACCCTCCCCGCACGCGCGGGAGGGAAGGAGGGGGCGACGCCTGGGTCGCGCGGTCGGGGAGGAAGCCCATGGAACTCGGGCCGAGGGGACGAAAGGCACTTATCACCGGCGCGTCCCGCGGCATCGGCCGCGCCTGCGCCGAAGTCGACGGCGGCGGGACGAGCCGGCGCGGCGCGCTCTAATTTCGGAGGGTGGCATGGAACTGGGACTGCGCGGACGCAAGGCGCTTGTGACCGGCGCCTCGAAAGGGATTGGACGGGCTTGCGCCGAGGTGTTGGCCGAGGAGGGCTGCGATGTCGTGCTGGTGTCGCGCACCACGGCCGATCTCGAGGCTACGCGGGCGGCGATCGTCGCCAAGCACAATGTCGCGGTGCGCTACTATCCGCTCGATCTCTCGGACAGCCGCAACGTCGACAGGCTCGCCGACGAATGTTCCGAGACCGACCTCCTCGTCAACAATGCCGGCGCCATCCCCGGCGGCGACATCGCTCAAATCGACGAGGCCCGGTGGCGCACCGCCTGGGATCTGAAGGTGTTCGGCTACGTCAACATGACGCGGCGCTTCTATGCGCTGATGGCCGCGCGCAAGAAGGGCGTCATCATCAACATCATCGGTGCGGCCGGCGAGAACCCCGATTTCGAGTACGTCGCCGGCTCGTCCGGGAACGCCTCGCTGATGGCGTTCACTCGCGCGATGGGCGGGACGGCGCCGAGGGACGGGCTGCGCGTCGTCGGCATAAACCCCGGCCCGGTCCTGACCGACCGGCTCGTCAGTTTGATGCGCACCCGGGCGCAGACCCAGTTCGGCGATGCCGAGCGCTGGAGCGAGTTCATGAAGCCGCTCGCCTTCGGGCGCGCCGCCAAGCCCGAGGAGATCGCGTGGATGGCGGCGTTCCTCGCCTCCGATCGGTCGGCCTATACGACCGGCTCGATCGTCACGATCGACGGCGGCGGCTCCAGCCGGCGCTCGGCGTTGTGACGGCTCTCAGGCTCGGCGACGCGGCCTGGATCGACGGACGCCAAAGAGGGCAAGTGCGGTCCCCAAGAGAGCCAAGCCAGAGGGTTCAGGAACGACCGAGAGGGCGGCCAACAACCCGTCCTTCTCGCCGTTGAGCCCCGTCGTGAAGTACAGGATGTCGGCGTCACCGCCATTGCCGCCGTTCCCGAAAGTGAGGGCCCACAGGCCCTGCCAGGCCGTATTACTGTCGAGCGTCGCGATAAAGTCTCCGTTACTCGGGTTATAGGCGTTGATCTCGGCGCCGACCGAGCTGAGGTTACCGTAGGCAAAGTTGCCGATCAGCAGGTCATTGCTGAACGGACCGAAATCGCTCGGGGCCAGGGCGACGCCCCATGGCGAGGCGAGCGGGCTGGTGGGGCTGTTGATCAGAATCGATTGCAGAACCCCGGCTTCGTTGAAGATTGCTACCGCGCCTTCCCCGGCTGAGGCCGTAGTCTCGGCTGTATGCCCGGGCAGCGCGTAGGTCACGTACACCATGCCATTGATATCCTGCACGTTGAACGGGACGAGGTTGCGTGAGCTAATCGCGCTGGGAGTTGCGATGGTCGTGACAAAGCCGAAGGAGCTGTTGAAGACGTTGATGCCGCCGCCGACGACGTTGTTCGCAGCGTACAGTTCGTTTTGAGCCTGGTTGATCGCCAAGCCGGTGTACGAAGCCCCAGCGGTCATCACTTGGAGCTGTGCGGGATTCGGCGCTGCGGCCCAGGCGTAGATGCCGCCATTTAGATTGGCAAAGATGAAATGAGCGAAAGCCGGCGTGCCGGTTTGAGTTATTATGAAAGATGAGGTATTGGCGTTGTTGACCTGCCCGGTGGGTCCGGGCGCCGGGATGGGGACCACCAGGGGACCACCCGCCTGGGTCGCCGTCACACCGTGTATCGTGTAAAGGGTCGCAACATCTGCCGCTTGATCCGAGGTCCAGAGCGGGCTCCCCGAACTCTCCGAAACACCCCAAGGGTTCTTCAGATTGGGGTCCATGACAGCCGCCACCCCCGAAAGGTCGGAAACCAGGTTTGTCTGAAAGTACGGGGCAATCGCACCTGCATAGGCTGTCGCCGCCGACAAGCCCAGCCCGATCGAAGCCACCAGCAGAACACCGTTCAAGCGCTTCATCACTTATCCTCCCTCCGCGGAGGCCGCAAGCCAAGTCGCAAGCAGCCTCATATTCGCCCTCTTGACGCCGCAAATCAGGCGCAATTTCGTCGAAATGGTTAAAGGATTGTTAAAATTTTGTTCGGAATGTAACGCCCAACAGCTATTGGTTGAGCCAGCGCCGCATAAAGCCGAGCAGCCCCTGCGGCATGAAGATCACCATTGCGATAAAGATCAGCCCGACCGGAATCAGGTAGTACTCGGTCAAGAACCGCGACAGGCCCTCGCGCAGTAACAGGAAGAACGCGGCGCCGACGATCGGCCCGACCAAGGTGCCGATGCCGCCGATGACGTTGTAGATCACCACTTCGCCCGAGACCAGGAAGAAGACGAAATCGGGTGCCGCAAAGCGGTTCTGGACGGCGTAGAGCACCCCGGCCAACCCCGCGAACAGCCCGGAGAGCATAACCGCCACGATCTTGTAACGCTCGATCGGATAGCCGACCGCCCGGGTCCGCGCCTCGTTCTCGCGGATCGACTGCAATACCATCCCGAACGGGGACTGGGTGATGCGCCGCAGCACCAGATAGGACGATGTCACTACGGCGACCACGAACCAATGCAGCGTTGCCGTTGTGAATGGCTGTGAAATGAGCCCCGGGATGGAGAGCGGCGGACGGCTGAAGGTCAGCCCGTTCTCGCCGCCCGTCACCTCGGTCCAGGTGAATATAATGACGTAAAAGATTTGAGAGAAGATCAACGTGGTGATCGCGAAGTAGATGTCGCGCAGACGCGTCGAGAAATACGCCACGAACCCGGCGACTGCCGCAGCGCCGACCAGCCCGTAGAGCATCGCCAGCCAGAGATTGGGCGGATGCACCGATATCAACGCGGCCGCCGCACCGTACATGCCGAGACCGAAGAACGCCGAATGACCGAACGAGATCATGCCGGTGTAGCCGATCAATATGTCTGACGACATCGCCAGCAGGCCCCAGATCAGGATCTCGGTCAGGAAGCGGCGCCAAAACTCGGGCAATACCAGCGGTGCAATGATCAGCAGCGCCAGAATGACGGAAAATCCGGTCCAATAGGCCGCCGCCCGATGTGCCCTCATTTCGGGGTCGGGACGAAGAGCCCGGTCGGCCGGAACAGCAGGGTCAGGATCAATACGACGAAAGAGACGATGATCGCCTGGGCCGGACTGACCCACAGCGAGGCGTACGCCTCCAAAAGAGAGATGAAGATCGAGGCGGCGATCGAGCCGGCGAGGTTCCCCATGCCGCCGACCACGACGACGATGAAGGCCTTCAAGATCCAATCGAGCCCCATCGCGTGGTTGACCCCGACCAATGGGCCGAACAAAACCCCGCTGGCGCCGGCCATCCCGGCGCCGATGGCGAAGACGACGGTGAGCACCCAAGGCACCGGGATGCCCATGGCCTGCGCCATGACGCGGTCCTGCGTCGTCGCCCGGATCCAGATCCCGTAGGTACCGAATTTAAGGAACAGCCACAGCCCGCCGATGATCGCAGCCGAGAGTAGCGCTATCACCAGCCGGTACCACGGATATTCCAGGTAGAAGAGCGTGAAATGGCCGGTGACCGGCTCCTGGATCTTGCGCGCTACCGGACCGAATTGCCAGAGCGCGTAGTTTTGCAATACCAGCGAGACCCCGAATGTGGCCAAAATCGTCGTTAACGGATCGCGGCCGAGCAGCGGGCGCAGTGTCATCAGATAGATTGCCGCCCCGAGCAAGGCGATGATCAAACTGGCGGCTATCAGCGCGATCCAGAAATCGCCGGTAGCCGCGAGCACGATCACGCCGACATAGGCGCCCAACATGAACAGCTCGCCATGGGCGAAGTTGACGACGTCCATGATCCCGAAGATCAGGGTCAGCCCGGAGGCCACCAATGCCAGGATCATGCCCGTGACGATGCCGTTGATCGTCTGGATCAGCAGCTGATCGAACGCAATTTCCACGGGCGGACCCCTTCGCTTTCGGTCATCCCAGCGAAGGCCGGGACCTATGGCTGCTCTGGGCACCGGCTTTCGCCGGTGTGACGACGGGGTGATGCATTACACCCCCAAATATTGATGGATTACCGCGTCGTTCACTTGCAGTTCGGCGGCTGGGGCGTGATGCCTCACCACGCCTTTCTCCAGAATGTAAATCCGCTGGGACGCTTCAAGAGTCAGCGGAACGTTCTGCTCGACGAGCAGCACTGCGACGCTCTCGCGATGCAGTACGTCGATGATTTCCCGGATCTGTGAAACCATGCGCGGCATCAGGCCTTCGGTCGGCTCGTCCAACAGGATGATCTTGGGCTCGAGCATCATTGCACGGGCGATCGCGAGCATCTGCTGCTCGCCGCCAGAGAGCGTGCCGCCCGCCTGACTGCGCCGCTCGGCCAACACCGGAAAGTACGCATAGACCTTTTCCAGCAGATCTTTCTTTCTAGCCGCAGTCACACCGTGGCGATCGAGCCCGGTCCGGAGGTTCTCGGCTACGGTCAATAGGCGAAAGATCCGCCGGTCTTCGGGAACGTAGCCGATCCCCAGCCGCGCCACCCGGTGGGCAGGCAATCGAGTAATCGGCCGGCCCTCGAACCGCACCGCTCCGCGGCTCGGGTGGACGAGGCCTGCCACGGCCTTCAATGTCGTGCTCTTGCCAACGCCGTTGCGCCCGAGGAGGCCTACTACCTCCCCTCTGCCGACCTCGAGCGAGACGCCGTCCAGAATATGGCTCTTGCCGTAATAGGTGTGGATTTCCTCGACTTCGAGGAGCGGCTCCGCGGAGTGAGAGCTCATGTCTTCAGGTAGACCTCGAGCACCCGTGGGTTCTGCTGGATCTCCGCCGGGGTTCCCTCGGCCAGGATCTCGCCGTAGTGCAGCACGGTGATGCGTTGCGCCAGCTCCATGACAACCTGCATGTCGTGCTCCACGATCAGGATCGTCAGGTTCTTCGCAATCGAGCGCACCAGTGCCATCGTGTCATGCGTCTCGGCCGCACTCATGCCCGCGGTCGGCTCGTCGAGGCACAGCAGCTGGGGCTCGGTCGCCAAGGCGATGCCGACCTCGAGATTGCGCTGCTCACCATGCGAGAGATTGGCGGCCAACTCGTTCGCTTTGCTCAGGAGACCCACCGCCTCCAACACCGCCTCGGCCTTGTCGATGATGTCGCGATAGGCGCGGTGATGCGCCAATAGGCTCCAGCTATGGCGGCGCGACTGGGCGGCGATTCGGATGTTCTCGAGCGCGGTGGCGTTGGGGAGGATGTTGGTGATCTGGTACGACCGGGCGATGCCTTTGTGCGAGATCCGATCAGGGGAAAGCCCGGTAATCTCGCCGCCATTGAACAGGATATGTCCGGACGACGGCCGCAGAACGCCGGTCAGGCAGTTGAAGAACGTGCTTTTGCCCGCCCCGTTCGGCCCGATGATCGCGCGGATCTCGTCGCGCCGGACCGCGAAGTTAACCTGATTAAGGGCGATCAGCCCGCCAAAGCGGACGGTCAGATCCTCGGTGCGCAGAAACGCGTCAGGAAAAGGTTCTGCGGTCACTCAAAGTCCGACGGCTGTGCGAAGAGGCTACCGTAATCGCTGTACTGAGTGGGATCTCCGATCGGGCCGTCAGGCCGTCGCGAATTTGCAGGCCGGCGGCACCATCGTCTTTTCCTTCGGCACCACCTCGAGTATGCGGTACTTGCCGTCCTGGATGTCGAAAATGAACTCGCGGACGAAGGCTTGGTGGTCTTCCTTGCGGAGCGTTTTGTCGCCCTGCGGGAAATCGTCCCCTTCCTTCATCTCCAACCCTTCGAGCGCGGCGATCAGTTTGGGCGTATCATCGCGACCCTGGAAGCCGGACTTCTCCATGCCGAGCTTGAGGGCGTTCATCGCCTCGAAATTCGATTGCACATAGCGATCGGGGACCGAAGCGGTCGGGTCGACCGCCTTCAGCCGAGGCACGGCTTCGTCGAAGAACTTCCTGTTCCACGGCGTATCGAGCGGCGGCGCCAGCAGCGGGACATATCGGTTGATGCCGACGAACCCTTCGATCTTATTGCCGAGCGCCGGCAGGTTAGTCGACTCCGCCACCGCGCCATCGCCGGCAAACTTGTATTTCTTCGTCAGGCCCAGATCATAGGCCTGGTTGCCGATCGTCACCCCGTCCTTGCCGAAGAAGATGCCGAAAAGGCCGTCAAAATCGCCGCTGATCTTCGACAAAAACGGCGTCATGTCGGCGGTGCCGATCGGAATGCCGGTGCTGCCGACGACCTCGCCGCCCAATTTCTTGATCTGTTCGGCATAGGCGTCACGGGTCGATTGGCCCCAGGCGTAATCGGCGTAGGCGATGTGCCATTTCTTGCCAAGCTTATTAACCAGGTACGGGGCAAACGCCATCGCCTGCGCCGGGGCGTAGTCGAACGGCCGGAAGGTATAGCGGCTGCACTTGCTGGTGGTCATCGTCGTGTCGAGGCAAACGCCGACCATGTTGACGATCTTGGACTCCTCCCACACCGGCATGCAGGCGAGGCACACATTGGACAACACGCCGCCGACATGGGCGTCGATCCCGTCCTCATCGACCAGCTTTTCGGCCTTGCGGCGGCCGACATCGGGTTTGGATTCGTAGTCTGCGACGATCAGCTCGACCGGCCGGCCGTTGATGCCGCCCGCCTTGTTGATGCGGTCGACCGCCATCTGAACGCCGACGAGTGCGGTCTTGCCGATGATCGCCGCGGCGCCGGAGAGCGGCTGCATGGTGCCGATCTTGTAGGGCTTGGCCGCGCCAAACGCCGATCGCCACACCGCCGGCGCCATCATCGTCGCGCCGAGCCCGACGGCGCTGCTCGCCGCAGCTGACCGGAGGAGCCGGCGACGCGTGAGCTTGCCGTTGCGGAGAAGATCCTGCGCATTCTCATAGTCAGACATCACGGAGCCCCTTCCCTGTTCTGCAAAAACGGATTTGCCGTCTTGCCGCAGTTGGGTCGGTAACGACCCAGATCCTGCGCGCTGCCTACCCGCGGATAACTACTCTCAATTTCGGAGAATTTGCAACAATCGGGCTGTCGCGGGGGGACACGTCGGCCTCAGGCGGGGAATGGTCATTGCAACGGCCCACCCTCTGCCGCCCTCGGCTAGCGCTTTTCGTCGAGCGCTAAAAAGGTCGAGACCGCGTAGGATTATCGGTCGAGGATCCGTTCTATATCGCCGCGACCGTCGAGCACCCGCTAAATCACCACACCGGCGCGAGCAACGCGGTAGAAAATCACGTAATCGCCGACCGGAAAGCTTCGTAAGCCCCGCCGTACGTCATGGCGAATACGACCTAGTCGGGGCCAGTCAGACAAGAGCAGGAACGGATCCGCAATCAAATCAACTATTCTGTCGGCCGCCGCCTCGCTGCCGCCTTCGATAACGATGCGGTGCCAATATCGTCGAGGTCGGCGCAAGCTCGCGACGATACGCGGTGCGTCACCAGCGCCCGCTCTTTTCCCCCGCAGCCAGGCGAGCGCGACCGCGGCGTTTCACGTCCTCGGCCAGCTCTCGCATCGGAGATTTTGTAATTATAAGGCCCTCGCCCGGCGCAAGGGACGCTTCAGCCTCGTCGATCGTAGCCAAGGTCTCCTCGCGCCTCCGTTCGCGCTCGACCCATAAGGCCAGCGCTTCCCGCACAACATCTTGAGCGCTATGGAGCCGGCCGGATTCGACAGCACGGCGAACTCCTGCTGCTCCGCCGTCAGGTCTACTCGCACGAGGCTTACCCTGCTTTCAACCGGCGTGCCGCATCGACCGCGGCGTAGGTCAGCACACCGTCGGCGCCGGCCCGCTTGAAGCCGAGCAGGCTTTCCATCATCGCTCGCTCGCCGTCGAGCCAGCCGTTTTGGGCGGCGGCATGGAGCATCGCGTACTCGCCGCTGACTTGATAGGCGTAGGTCGGCACGCGGAACGCCTCTTTGACGCGGCGGACGACGTCGAGGTAGGGCATGCCGGGCTTGACCATGACCATGTCGGCGCCCTCCTGCAAGTCGAGCGCCACCTCGCGCAACGCCTCGTCGCCGTTCGCCGGGTCCATCTGATAAGTGCGTTTATCGGCGCTGCCGAGGGCCGTCTTCGAGCCGATCGCATCGCGAAACGGCCCGTAAAAGGCCGAGGCGTATTTCGCCGCATAGGACATGATGCGGACATGGGAGAACCCGGCCGCGTCGAGCGCGTCGCGGACGGCACCGACCCGCCCGTCCATCATGTCGGAGGGCGCAATGATGTCGCAGCCGGCCTCGGCCTGCACCACAGCCTGGCGCCGGAGGATCTCGACGGTCTCGTCATTGGCGACGTAGCCGTCGCGAATCACCCCATCATGGCCGTGCGAGGTGAACGGGTCGAGCGCCACGTCGCACAGCACGCCGAGGTTCGGCACGGCCTTCTTCAACGCCGCGACCGCGCGGCAGACGAGGTTGCCGGGGTTGAGCGCCTCGCCGCCCTCGGCATCCTTCAGATGGGCCGGCACCGCAGGGAAGACCGCGATGGTCGGAATGCCGAGTTCGGATGCCTCCCCGGCGGCATCGACGAGGGCGGCAATCGGCAGGCGGAAGACCCCAGGCATCGACGGGATCGGCTCCTTATGACCCTCATCGTGGACAAAGACCGGCCAGATCAGGTCGCCCGCCGTTAGCACGCTTTCGGCGACAAGCTTGCGCGACCACGGATCGCGGCGGTTGCGCCGCAGGCGCGTCTGCGGGTAGGGGGCGAGCGGCGGCAGAAATGTAGTCACGGGATCACTCCCGGCGATGGGTGCGGCAAACTGCAAAATAGCAGCAGAGCGTAGGGCGGAAAACCCCGGACGGCGGCCCGCCAGGGCGGGCGTTCCGAGGGGGGCATTCCGCCATCAATCCGTTCTGCGATGGCGGGATTTTCGGCGTGCAGTTCCCGATGCCAAACTAACGGCGCGACCGGATTGCCGGGAGCCACCTCGTTCTTTACGGTGAACCTGCTCGACCGGCGTTCCAGCCTGCTCGTCGCGCACATCGACGCACTACGCAGGGTGCGCGGGCGATCCCCGTTCCACATCGATGCCCGGGTCGTCTTGGCCGACGATATGCACTCCTGTGGACACTTCCCCTCGATCTCTTTTCCCGTGATACGAGGAGCCGGAGGCGACGAAGCAATCTTGTCTGGGCATCCTAGTCCAAAGTGTGGGCCGTGGCGCGGGCCAAGGCTAGGCACGCACGCGGCGGCCACAGCGCCATGCTGACGCCACCGGGAGCACCTGCCAAAAACACAATTGCTCGGCGGGTTGATCGGCTCTTTCACTGCGCTCCGTGGTGAAATTTTAGAACCGGATATCCGATGGCGGCAGACCAAACTCGGAGCGGCTGAACACGGCGGCGGCGCGCTCGGGATTGTTGCCGGCATGCGCGCGCATTGCATGCACATCGCGCCAAGCGCGCTGTATCGGATTAGTCAGAAAGATGCCGCGGCCGCCGCTCGCTTCGAACAGGCGGTCGACGGCCCGCACGCTCCAGTCGATTGCTTTGCCCGCGTCCCACCGGTAGCGGGCGCGGTCAGCTAGCGGGATCTCGTCGCCGGCCTGCGCGAGACGCATCATATCGGCAAAATTGCCGAGCAGGCGATCGCGTGCGCCGGTTACCTCGGCCGCCGCTTCCGCCAAGCGGATCTGGATGAACGGGTCTTCGACAATGCGCGACTGGTCGCGCAGATTGACGCGCGTGGCCGACTGCTCGCGAAAGGCCTTGAGCGCGCCGAGCGCCACGCCGATCGCGGGAGCGACGATTCCGTTTGGGAACACGATCCCGAACGGCAGGCGATAGAGCGGCGCGTCGTTGATCTCGTTGCCGGGATGCCGCAGGTGGAACGCGTCCAGGTAGGAGTGGGTCCGGTATTCCGGCACAAACGCCTCTTCGACGACGATGTCCTTACTGCCGGTGCCGCAGAGCCCCATGACGTGCCAATTGTCGTCGATCGCATAGTCGCGCCGCGGCACCAAAAACACGCGGGCGTCGGCTGGCTCGCCGTCCTTGGACGGCGGCACGACGGCGCCGAGCACTGCCCACCGGCAGAAGTCGCAGCCGCTGGAAAACGACCAGCGGCCGCGCAGGCGAAAGCCGCCTTTGACCCGCTCGACCGTGCCGGTCGGCGCCAGCGACGTCGAAAGCTGGCTACTGGTGTCCTCGCCCCAGACGTCTTCCTGCGCCTGCGGCGGAAGGATCGCCAAGTGCCAATTGTGGACGCCGATGACGCCGAAGATCCAGGCGCTCGACCCGCACACGGTGCCGACTTCCATGATCGCCCGGTAGAAAATTCCCGGATCGAGCTCGTAGCCGCCGTAGCGCTTCGGCTGCAGACAGCGAAAGATCCCGGCTTCCTGGAAATCGTTGAAGGTCTCGTCCGGCAGGCGCCGCAATTGCTCCGCATAGGGTGCCCGCTCCTGCAGCACCGGCAGCAGCGCCCGGACGCGATCGAGGTAAGCTTCGGGTGTCACGGCGCTGCGAGCGGCCGACTCACCCGAGCGGCCCTTGGAAGACCTGGTCGACATAGGTGTCCGAGAGCGGCTCCAGCGCCGCAGGCCACTCGCGCTCGATCTGGCGGCGGGCCGATTGCGGGCGCACCCGACCGTCCCAGCCGACCTGCTCCATGTAGTAGTAGAGCTGGATGCAATGCCCGTCGGGATCGAGCGCGAAAGTCGAATAGTCGATACCGGGGTAGAGCTCGGGCGGGATCGAATCGACAAAGGTCACACCGCGCGATTTGAGGAACGCGACGGCCTCGCGCAGTTGCGCGTAGCTGCCGAGTTCGACGCCGAACGACATGCAGGTGCTGCGTTCGCTGAGGCCTAGCCGGCGCCGCAGCTCCTTCGGGAAGAGCCCGAGGCTGTGGTGCTCGGCGCCGCAGCGCAGGAAGACGCAGCGGGTGCCCTGATACGTCGTCGCCTCGCTGCGGACAAAGCCGACCCGCTCAGTGTAGAAAGCTTCGGCCCGGTCGACATCGTCGACGAAGAGACCGACCGGGCCGATCTTGGTGATCTTGAACGGCCGCGGCAGCAGCACGCCCCCGACGTCGTAATTCGGCGGCAGGGTGTCTTGCGGGCGGTGGCCTGAGAGCACCGCGATACCCTTGGCCTCCGCCTCGGCCAGCTCGGCCGCTTCGGACATCTGGGGCAGCGGCGGCTTTTCCTGAAAGCCGCGGTAATACATGTCGCGCGGCTTGCTCAGCCGGTTCCAGCCGATCTGCTCGATGCCGTAGTAGAACTCGTTGGTGTGGCCGTCGGGATCATAAACATAAACGTGCCAATTGCTGCCCGGCATGTCGCGCCCGACGCGCTGAACGCGGACCTGTTGTTCCTGGAAATAGGTGCGGGCGTCGACGATCTCCTTGAGACTGCCGCACTGCCAGGTGATCTGGTTGATCGTGACTTCCGGAGCGAATTTGCGGTCGGCGCGGTGGTCCATCACCTTCTTCGGGAAGAGCACGAAGGCGTGGTGGTCGGTGCCGTAGCGCATGAAGTAGCCGCGCGGATCACCAAGATCGGCATCCTTTGGGTACCAAGGCGCCCGCGAGAAATCAAGCGTGTCGGAGGCGGTGAAGCCGAGCAGGTCGCCATAGAATTCGCGGCCCTCGGGTAGTTTCTCGACGTTGAACCCGAAATGACCGAGCCGCCGCACCTTGAATGGTCGCGGCAGATAGATCCCGCCGACATTGTAGCGCCCGTTGACCGATGACATCGTTGTTGCCTCCTTTGCGCGCCGTCCGCGGGTCTCCGCACGCCCGTTCGCGGTGAATTCCCGCGGCATTATCGTCTCGTTTCCCGTCGCCGCCAAGCGGGTCGGCGAGCCGGCCGAGGGCTGCCGACTATCCTCAGCTGGCGGCCTGGGATTGCAGCTGGATGTAGTTTTCGAGCCCGATCTTGCCGATCAGCTCCAATTGCGTCTCGAGGAAATCCACATGCTCCTCTTCGCCCTCGAGGATCTGGGCGAACAAGTCGCGGGTCACGAAGTCGCGCACCCTCTCGCAGTAGGGAATCGCCTCGCGCAGCTGAGGCATCGCCAGCTGCTCGAGCCGCAGATCGCACTCGAGGACCTCCGGCACGGTCTGGCCGATCAACAGTTTCTCCAATTCGAGACGGGGCTCGCCGCCGAGGAACAGGATGCGTTTGATCAGCATGTCGGCGTGTTTCATTTCGTCGATCGATTCATCGTACTCGTGCGCGCCGAGCTTGACGACGCCCCAATGCTCCAGCATGCGGGCATGAAGAAAGTATTGATTGATCGCGGTCATCTCGTTCTTCAACACGGCGTTGAGGTGCACGATAACGGTCGCATCGCCTTGCATGGTCGGCCTCCCTCGGCCGTCGCCGATAATCACGAGGAAGCAAGCTCCGCCGCCTTCTTGTTGTCAACAACCGCCGAGTTCGAACGGCGCCGCGGCGCCCGGCCTCAGCGCAAGGCGAGCTCCCAATCGAGATCCTCAACCGCTTCGCGCTGCTCGCCCGGGTGCGCGGCGCGCGCGAGCTCGATGAAGCGCGGCGACAACAGCTGCATCGTCGCCCAGTAACCCGCACCGGTCGCGAGCAGTGTGACGACCACCCGGATCCATTCGGCGGGGATCACGAACATGTAGGCGAGGAAGCCGAGTGCCGTCCAAATCACCGCAACCGGGTTGACCCCTTTCCAGTACCAATAGGAGCCATTGGGCTCGAACAAGGCGACGAGATCGATGCGCCCCCGCTTGACGAGCAGGTAGTCGGCGATCAGCACGCCGGCGATCGGCGAGAAGACGTTACCGAGAATCCCCACATAAGTGGTGTAACCGCTCGCGACATCGGGAATGGCCGAGAGGACGATGCCGAGCACGCTGATGATCAATGTCGTCCAGAAGCGGCCGAGGCGCTCGAACATATTCGAAAGTGACAAGCCGCCCGTGTAGAGATTGAGGACGTTGATCGTCCAATTGTCGAGCGCAATGACCAACAGGAACAGCAGCAGGACGAATTTGCTGGTGGTGAGGCCAGAAGCAACTTCGAACACGTTGGCGGTCTTGCCGAGCGTGGCTGCCGCACCATAGGCGCCCAGGCAGGCGGCAAAAGCCCCGCCGCCGACCTTTCCCATGAGGGTGCCCCACCACATGTCGGTGCGCGAGCGTGTGTAACGGCAGAAATCGGCCGAGTCGGTGACCATCGTCAGCGACCCCGCCGCGACCACGTTCATCCAGGTAACAAAGAGGAGCCAGCCGGCCTCCGGCTTGCCGGAGTAAAGGAATACGTTTGCGGGAGCAAAATTCGGGTCGCTGTGCGTTCCCAGCAATACGAGCACAAAGGAGAGAATCAGAATTTTGAAGGGCAACGCGACGCGCGACAGGTGCTTCAGTGAATCATAGCCGATGATCGCGACGACCGCCTGCAGGACGGCGAAGGTGATGCTGACCGCTACCAGCGAATGCGGCGTCCCGGTCCAGCGGTCGAGGATCGCAACGACCGCGAGCGAGCCCGCTACGGTCTGGTAGGCGAACCAGTAGGTCGACGCAATCGTGCGCAAAAACGACGGGACCCATTTCGCGCCGCGCAATCCATAGACCATGCGCATCGAGACTTGGCCCGGCAGGCCATAGTCGACGCCGACCGTCGCGGTGATCGTGTAGGCGATGGTCGCCAGCAATACGCCGCCCGTGATCGCGCCGAGCGCCCCCCAGAACGACAGGCCGGATACGACCGCCATGCCGCCGACCAGCATCGAACCCGGATTGAGCGCAAACCCGAAAATTATCGCGAAGATGTCGTGCCAGCGCACGGTCTTCCGTTCGGCCGGGACCGGCTCGATGCCGAACTGCTCGACCCCTTTGGGCTGATGATAACGCCGGCGGATCTTTTCTTCGATTTCGATAACCGTGTGCATGCCCCGTCCTCCTCACAGTTCGTGCAATTCGTGAGAAGGCCAACGCAAGAAACATGCCATAAATACTAAAATTAGGCGTTTCACTACGCGCTTACATAATCATCAAATGACGCATATTTTATCAAATAATAAGGTCTACATCACTTGCGGCGTTGGCGCCGCTTTTTCGTTCGGTCTACTTTACCCTTGCGCACGGTGTCGGCAAACTGGAGCGCAACGCGGCGCGTCTCCGGATCGCGGCCCTTGTCCCCGCATGGCGATGATCGCGACATCACCGCTCGCGATCGTGCTATCTTGCCGCGGCAGGACGTGATGATCGGAAGCGAAGCAGCCATGCCGCCCTACGACTTAGTATTGACCGGCGGCCGGGTTTGCGATCCCGCCTCGTGCTTCGATCGCCTCTGCGATCTTGCCGTGAGCGGCGATCGGATCGCCGCCCTCGGACCGGGCCTCGCCTCGGACGCTAAAGAAGTGATCAATCTCGAGGGCAGGCTCGCAACCCCGGGGTGGGTCGATCTGCACGTCCACGTTTTCGAATGGATGACCACCTTCGGGCTGCCCCCGGACGATGCCGGGGTCCACGCGGGCGTCACCACCGCGGTCGATCAGGGTGGGACCGGCGCCTATACGATCCCGGCGTTCAAGCACTACATAGCCGGCCGGGCGCAGACCGACATCCGCTGTTTCCCGTCGATCAACTCGGCCGGGACCCTGCGCGGCGGCATGGCCGGGCCGATCATCCACACGCCTGAGATCGTCGATGTCGAGCTGCTCGTCGCCGAAGCGAAAGCGCACCCGCTTCTGGTGCGCGGCTTTGGCGAGATCCACGCCGAATCCGGCGCCTTCTCGCGCTGGGGATTCGATGTCGTCCGCCAAGCGCGGGAGGCCTCCGACCGCACTGGGCTGCCGCTTTACTTTCACACCGGCGAACTGTTCGAGGTCGACGAGGCGCGCCGACCGGAGCCGCGCTCGCTGCTGCCACAGATCCTTGAAATCGCGCGGCCCGGCGACGTGCTCGGGCACGTTTATTCGGCGATGCCCGACGGTGTGCTCGGCGGCGACGAGTTACCGTCACCGGCGCTGATCGACGCCGTCGCCCAGGGCCTGCTGCTCGATATCGGTTTTGGCATTAATTTCAGCTACGTGACGGCGCGCCGGATGATTGCCGGCCGGATCTGGCCGGACATCATCAGCAGCGACGTGCACGGCCTCTTCTCCGTCATGCACGACGATAGCGCGCTCGACTACAGCCTCGCGGGTGCCTTTGCGCGGCTCGTCGCACTCGGCATGCCCTTCCATGCGGCGCTCGCTGCGGTCACCGTCAACCCGGCGCGCGTGCTCGGCGATGCCGATGAGATCGGAACACTCGTCGTTGGCTCGCGCGCCGATGTTACCGTGCTCGAAGAGCGCACCGAGGATTGGCCGCTGCGCGACGGGCAAGGCGAGACGCTGGTCGCGGAGCGGCGCTGGATCCCCCGCCTCGTGTTGCGGGCCGGTCAGTCGATCGTCCCGAAACTGCGGCTCGTGCGCGACGTCGTCTAAAGAGGGTTTGACTGATGCAGCAACACGGTTTCGGCAGGCTCTGGCCGATTTCGGCGCTGACCCTGGGCGGCGGCGGGCTCGGCATGGTGTGGGGCGAGACGACCTTCGATGAGTGCGTCGCTACGGTGCATGATGCGGTCGCGGCTGGGATCAACCTGATCGACCTCGCCCCACGCTATGGCGACGGCAAGGCCGAAGCGGTCGTCGGCGAGGCTTTTGGCGGCCGGCTGCCCGAGGGTGTCCGGGTCACCAGCAAGTGCAATCTCGGCAATGCGCCGCGTGCCGAGATCGAGCCTTTGCTGCGGCAGTCGATCGAAGGGAGCCTCGAGCGGCTGCGCCTGTCGCGGCTCGATCTGTTCTTTCTGCATTCGAATGTGATTCCCGACTCGCAGCATATTGCGCGCCGTCCCGATGTCGGCAGTCGAATGACGCTCTACGATACCTTCGTGGTCGAGGTCCGGCCCGCCTTCGAGAAGCTCGTCGGCGAGGGTCTGATCGGCGCCTGGGGTCTGACCGGGATCGGCCACCCTGACGCGATCATCCGGCTACTCGGCGAACGTCCGGCGCCGGCGGCAGTGCAATGCATCGCCAATCTGCTCGACTCGCCCGGCGCGCTGAAGTTCTTCGATGGACCGGCAAAACCGCGGGCGGTGATGGCGGCAGCGCGCGCCAACGGAGTCGGCGTCATGGGAATCCGCGCGGTGCAGGCGGGTGCCCTGACCAGTGCCCTCGATCGGTCGCTCCCGGCGGACCACCCCGAGATGCGCGACTATGCGCGCGCCGCCGGCTTCCGGCGTCTCGCCGCCGAGCTCGGCATGACCTCGGCCTTGCTGGCGCATCGCTATGCGCTGTCACTTCCCGTCGACACGGTGGTGCTGGGCGTCAAGAATCGCCGGGAGCTCGCCGAATGCGTTGCCGCGGCTGAAGCCGGTCCGCTGCCCGCCGATTTGCTCGCCCGGGTCGACCAGTCGGTCGTCGCCGACGAGGGAAAATAGGAGGATCGGATGAGCCAGGCTCTCGAAGGCATTCGCGTCATCGATTTCACGCACGACCAAGCGGGGCCTTCATGCACCCAGATGCTGGCGTGGCTCGGCGCCGATGTGATCAAGATCGAGCGCCCGCCGCATGGCGACCGGGCGCGGCGGTTGTGGAACGCCGACAATCCGAACCTCGACAGCTTCTTCTTTCTGCTGCTCAACAGCAACAAGCGCAGCACGGTGGTCAATCTGCGGAGCGAGGAGGGCAAGGAGATCGCCCGCCGCCTGATCCGCGATGCCGACGTCGTCGCCGAGAACCTCGGCCCCGGCGTCATGGAAAGGCTGGGCCTGGGCTACGAGGCCGTCAAGGCGCTCAATCCGCGCGTCATCTACGCTTCGGTCAAAGGGTTCGGCTCCTATGGCCCGTATAGCGGGTTCAAATGCTTCGAGCCGGTGGCGCAGGCGACCTCCGGTGCGATGAGCGTCACCGGCGAGGCGGGCGGTCCGCCAATGGTCAACGGCGCCAATATCGGCGATTCCGGCACCGGCATGCATCTGACGATAGCGATCCTCGCGGCCCTGGTGCAGCGCCACAGCACGGGCCGCGGCCAGCTCGTCGAGGTCGCGATGCAGGAGGCGGTGCTGAACCTGACCCGGGTCAAGTACACCCAGACATTGGCGAGCGGGAAGCCGCTCGAACGCACCGGAAACCGCGCGACGACCGGCGGCTGGTCCGATCTCTTGCGCTGCTCGGGAGGCGGGTCGAACGACTACGTCTACATAACCATCCCGCCCGACAATCCGGAGATGTTCGAGGCGGTGACCGAGGTCATCGGGCGGCCGGATCTGCGCACCGACGACCGCTTTGCCACGCCGCCGGCGCGTGCCCGCAACGGTGCCGCACTGACCGCGGAGATCGAACGCTGGACAAAAGAGCGAGAGAAACGCGAAGTCATGAAGGCGTTCGCCAGCCATGGCATCGTGTGCGGCGCCGTGCTCGACACAGCGGAGGTGCTGGCCGACCCGCATCTGCGCGAGCGCGAAACGATTTTCGACCTCGAACACCCGACGCGGGGGCGGTTCTCGGTGATCGGCTGCCCGGTGCGGCTCTCCGACTCCCCGGTCGCCGCCAAGCGCGCGCCGCTGAAGGGCGAGCACACCGAGGACATATTGCGCAGCCTCGCCGGCTACACGCGCGAAGAAATTCAGCAGCTGAGGGAGAAGCAGGTTATATAGTGGGGCTCACGGAGGAACCCGATGACCGAGCCGATCAAGCTGGAGATCTTTACCGACTACGTCTGACCCTGGTGCTATCTCAGTACCGTGCGTATTGAAAAGCTGAAGCAGACGTTCGAGATCGACGCAACCCTGGTGCATTTCCCGCTGCATCCCGAGACCCCGATGGAAGGCCGCCCGATGGCGGAGCTCTATGCGGGGCGCAACGTCGACCCCGAGGCGATGTACGTCCGGATGAAAGGGTTGATGGACGCCGAAGGGCTGCCCTACGGCCGGCGGACGCACACCTACAACAGCCGGCTCGCTCAGGAGCTCGGCAAATGGGCCGACACCCAGCCCGGTGGCGAGGCCCTCCACGACGCCCTGTACAAGGCCTATTTCGTCGACGCGCGCAACATCGGCGACCCCGAGATCTTGGTGGAACTCGCGGAATCTGTTGGCCTCTCCACGGACGAGGCGCGGGCGGTGCTGACCGAGCGCCGCTTCAAGGACGCCGTCGATGCCGATTGGACGAAGTCGCACCAATACGGCGTCACCGGAGTGCCGACCTTCGTAGCCGATCGCTACGGCGTCGTCGGCGCACAGCCCTACGAGGTACTCGAGCAGCTGCTCGATAAGGCCGGCGCCAAGCGCCGCGCGTAGTACCCGCTATGGGTGGATCACCGTGTCGGTCCGGCTGATGACGAAGGCCTCGTGGCGTTCGAGGAAGTCGGCCACCACCTCGGTGAACGCCTCCGGCCGATCGGTGCTGATCGCGTGCCCGGCGTCATAGACGAAGACGAGGTGGCAGTTCGGCATCAGCTCCTTGTAGATGTGCCCCATATCGGGGGGAATGACGCGGTCGACGGTGCCGAAGAGGACGAGGGTCGGCGTCGTGAGGCCGGCGAGCTGGCGCTCGAGATCGGTGTCGCGATCGGGGCCGCGCAGGCGTCTCACCAGTGCCTGTGTCTTGGCCTGTACGGCCGGGTCCGGCGGCAGGATCGCGGGAACCCGCTCGGGGTGGGCGTAGAGCCGGCGCGCCATTTCCTCGGGCGAGCCGGAGGGCGGTGCAGCACCCTCGGGACGGATCGCCGCGGGGGCTTCGAGCACCAGGGCCAGCACCCGCTCCCTTTGCTGCAGCGCTAGCCAGAGCGCGGTCTTGCCGCCGAACGAGGTCCCCATCAGATTGAAGCCGTCGATTCCGAGCTTCTCGACTGCCTTTGCCATCGTCGAGGCGAGTTCGGGCATATTCCGCGTCCGGGTATTCTCCGGCGATTGCCCAAACCCGGGCATCTCGAACGCGATCACATGGAACTGCCGGCTCAAAAGATCGTGACCCGGCGTCAGCCGCAACCCCCCTGCGCCATGAAGGTGGACCAGAGGAGCCCCGTGCCCGGCCGCCAAGTAGCGGATGCGAAACCCGTCGGCCTCGACATGGCCTTCCTTGAACGCCGCGCCCGGCACCGATCCGTCTTTTTCCTGCACCACGTTCGGGATCCTCTACCGCTTTCGTAGGGTTCTGTTTAGTCGCCATCGCCGGCCGCGGGAAGAGCGGATCTACCACGCCTTGATCGCCGGCATCAGCTCCTTCGCGAATATCTCCATCGACCGCCGGACCGCGTTCGTGTCCGTTCCGGGCTGATGAAAATTGAGACTGAGGTGGGTCAGCCGCTTGTCCCGGTATAGGGCGAGCGCCCGACCCACTTCGTCCGGCGTCCCGACCACGAATGGGGACCCACGATGCCCGGTGCCCGGCAAATTGCGGAACTCGCCCACCGGCGGGAGATCGTCCAGCACGCCGGCTGCGGAGGTCGCCGATTGAAGGTCGACCCGGCTCCGGTAGAAGCGGAGCACCTGGTGCAGGCCGGCCTCCGCCTCGTCCCAGGCTTTCTCGCGCGTCTCGGCGAGGTGGACGCGGACCGGGATCGAAGCGACTTGGCGCTTCGAACGGTCGTGGCCGAACTGGCGCAGCAGCTCCTCGTATTTGCCGTGGCCGCGCCCAGCCCCCGCCGCCAGGTGATAGCCGCGCCGCGCGGTCCAGGCCACACTCTGGTCGCCCATCGAGGCCACCCAGATCGGCGGGCCGGGTTTCTGCACCGGGGCCGTCGTCATGCGGACATCGGGGAAATCGTAGTATTTGCCCTTGTGGCTGAACGCCTCTCCAGCGAAGCAGCGCTCGATGATCCTCAGCGCCTCGAAGGTCCGCCCGAGCCGTTCGTTGAACGGGATGCCGAAGCTATGGAACTCCTCCGCGGCCGAGCCGACGCCGACCGGCAGATCGACCCGGCCGCCCGAGATGTTGTCGAGAACCGCGATGTCCTCGGCGACCCGCACAGGGTTGTGCAAGGGCAGAAGCAGCACATAGGTACCGATGCGAACCCGCTCGGTGCGCGCCGCCACCGCGGCCAGAAACGTGATCGGCGACGGGTTCCACGCGTCTTCCGCGAAGTGGTGTTCGCTCGCCCAGACATTGTCGAAGGCGAGCTCTTCGGCGAGCACCGCCTCCTCCAGGTGGTCCCTATAGAGGTCCTGCAGCGGCCGCGGACGGCTCGGCAGCTGGCGGATCCCCATCGTGACGACTAGCCGCATGCCCGCTACTTCTCGCCCCCGCTGTGCCCCTAACCCTCCCGCTTCGCGGGCCCCTCCCTCTCCCCGCTGACACGGGGCGAGGGGATTTGCGGCCGGCTGCTCCCTCGCCCCGCTTGCGGGGAGAGGGTGGGGTGAGGGGCAATCTAGCGCCCTAAATCTCGCGGATCCGCGGCAGCACCTTCTTCCCAAACAGTTCGAGCGAGCGCATCAGGAAGCTCAGGTCACCGGAAGCCGGGATCTGGAACATCAGGTCGATGACACCAGCGCCGGCCTCGGCGCGGCAGCGCTTGATCTGCTCGACAACCGTATCCGGCCCGCCGAAGAAGTTCGTCGCAAGCGCGCCGCCGACATTCGGCGTCCGCGCTTCGCCTGCGATGTTACGGGAATCGAGCTGCAGCAGGGCATCGCGAACCCTGGCGCGCGGCGCAAAAGCTCTCCGTGCACCGCGTGCAGCTTCCAGCAACTCCTGGGCTTGCTCGTCGGTCTCGGCCAACAGGATGTTCGCCCGGTAGATGATCTGCTCCGGCGCCGGCTGCCAGCCGTAACCCGCGCACGTGTCACGGTAATAGTGGATTACCTTGGCGACGACCTCGAACGGCGCGTAGGAGACGCCGAGGCCGAGGTGATGGCGTGCGGCGAACTCGCAGGATTCGCGGCTGGATCCCAGGGCATAGGTCGGCGGATGGGGCTGCTGCGCGGGACGCGGCCAGACCGAGACGGTGCGGAAATGGAAATGACGGCCCTGCCAGCCGAAGGGCTGCGGCTCGGTCCACGCCTTGAGGATCAGCTCCATCCCCTCGGTGGTGCGCTCCCGCGCCTCGGCCGGGTTGAGGCCGAAGGTCAGGTACTCGCCGGTGATGCCGCGCAGCAGACCGACCACCAGGCGGCCCGGCATCAGATTGTCGAGCATCGCCAGGTCCTCGGCGACTTGCACCGGGTTGCTCTGCGAGACGATCGGGCCGAGCACCGCGATCTTGATCCGCTGCGCGTAGGCTGCCAGGTGTGCGGCCGAGACGATCGGGGCCGGGGTCAGGCGTTGCGGGGAGTAGTGGTGCTCGGAGACGCTGACCCAGTCGAAGCCGAGCGCTTCGACGTATTGCAGCCGTTCGATCATGCCGCGATAGGCCTGCGCCCCGGCTTTGCGATCATAGGCGTCGGGCGGCACCGGCCATTCGGCCGGCAATTGCCGCGGCGCCAGGTAGCGCGCGGTCTCGAAATACGAGACCTTCATGGCCTCGCCGCGGGCGATCGCGGGTTCTTGGTACGACCACGATCCGCGACAGGGTCGGGCCATGGCCGATAAGGCAGATTCCCCTGTCGGCAGTGGAAAAACGCCTTTCGGCGCCCGAAAAACCCCCTCGCAACGTCAAAAATGACTTTCATATCAGTGTCTTGGATACATTTTGACCGAGCCTGTCGACAGTGGAATTTTGGCGCGCCGGCAGCGGAACGGCAGCAGAATTCGGCAGCATTCGGTTTGGGGGCAGTAAGCCGGTCTGTTTCTGGTGACTTTAGCATAAATATCATGTGATAATTGTTATTGTCATACGAACCGGTGATATGGATGCGCACTTGGCCTCCGCAAGGGGCGGCATCGCCGCTCGACAAGGGTAAGCAGCTCACACCTCGCGGATGCGCGGCAGCACCTTTTCGGCAAAGAGTTCGAGCGACTGCATCAGGCGTCCCGTGTCGGGCGCGCCGGGGTTTTGGAAGGCGAGGTCGAGCACGCCGACGCCGACCTCCTCGCGGCAGCGTTTGATCTGTTCGACGACCGTATCGGGGCTGCCGTAGAACGACGTCGGCAATACGCCGCCGACTGGCGGGGTCCGCGGCTCACCAGCGACGTTGCGCGAATCGAGCTTTAGCAGCGCGTCGCGCACCCCGGCACGCATCGGGAAAGGCGCCGGTCCCTTGCGCTGCTTTTCCAGGAGCTCCTGGGCTTCCTCGTCGGTCTCGGCGAGCAGGATATTGGCCCGATAGAGCATCTGCTCCGGGGTCGGCTCCCAGCCGTAGTGCCGGCACTCTTCGCGGTAATACCGCGTCGACTTGGCGACGACCGGGAATGGCGCGAAGGAGACGCCGAGCCCGATGTGATGGCGCGCGGCGAGTTCGCAGGATTCGCGACTCGTGCCGAGCGAATAAATCGGCGGTAGCGGCTGTTGTAATGGCCGCGGCCAGACCGACACCGTCCGGAATTGGAAGTGACGGCCCTGCCAGCCGAAAGGCTGCGGCTCGGTCCACGCCTTGAGGAACAGCTCCATGCCCTCGGTGGTGCGCTCGCGCGCTTCCGCCGGGTTGAGGCCGAAGGTCAGATATTCGTTGGTGGTCCCGCGCAACAGCCCGACGACGAGGCGCCCTTGCGCCAGATTGTCGAGCATCGCCAATTCCTCGGCGACCTGCACCGGGTTGCTCTGCGAGACGATCGGGCCGAGCACGGCGATCTTTATGTTCTTCGACCGGGCGGCGATGTAGGAGGCCGAGACCGCGGTATTCGGTGTCAGGATGCGCGGCGAATAGTGGTGCTCGGAAACGCTGACCCAATCGAAGCCCAGCTCCTCGACATATTGGACCCGGTCGACCATGCCCTGATAGGCCTGCGCGCCGGATTCGGGGTCATAGGCCGCGGGCGGCACGGGCCATTCGGCCGGCATCCCCGGCGGTACTTGGTAGCGCGCGGTTTCAAAGTATGAGACTTGCACGGCTCGACCCGCGAGATCTGGAATAAGCGGCGATCCGCCCTCCGTCGCAGCCTACGCCGCTGGTTCGCGGCCGGTCAATCTGCGAGACTAGGCCTCGGTGCTATCTGTAGAACTCGCTTGTCCCATCGGCGCTTCGGATATCGTATAACGAGCAAGGAGCGGGCGAACCTACCAGCGAGCGTGGGCCGGAGCCCTTATCTTGCAAGAAACGCTCGCGGCGCCCGATCTGCTGATGATCGAATGTGCCAACGTTCTCTGGGCGATGTGCCAACGTTCTCTGGGCGAAGGCATGGCGCGGGGCGCTCACGCGCGACCTCGCCTGCGCCGCTCTGGCGGCGCTCCAGGCGACCCCTGTCGAGCTGCTTCCAGCGGCCGGTTACGTCGCTGCCGCTCAGGCCATAGCCTTCGATCTCGATTAGTCCGTCTATGACGGCCTTTACCTCGCGGCAGCCTTCGCAGAACGAGCCACGCTGATCACCGCTGACAAAGGCTTTGCCGGGGCGGCCGCACGGCACGGTCTTTATGCGTCTGTGGTAAAGCTTCTGCTCGATTGAGAGCCGTTACATCCTGGATACCGAAGGTCAAGCTGCGGTCACGG
>Ga0209040_10000716_pt1 | contig 25823 bp, 23 predicted proteins | sample BogFormECP12_OM3_FD_188240 | JGI IMG/M metagenome (GOLD analysis project Ga0209040, IMG submission 188240) | Bog forest soil microbial communities from Calvert Island, British Columbia, Canada - ECP12_OM3 (SPAdes) (version 2) | ecosystem: Environmental > Aquatic > Freshwater > Wetlands > Bog ... | reverse complement strand
GCGGCTCCCAAAGCACATCGCGATCATCATGGACGGCAACGGGCGTTGGGCCAAACGGCGCCACATGCCGCGCGTGGCTGGACATCGCGCCGGCGTCGCAGCCGTCCGCTCCACTGTCGAAACGGCGGCCCGCATCGGCATTCATGCCCTCACGCTCTACGCCTTCTCGGAAGAAAACTGGAAGAAGCGGCCCAAGAGCGAAGTCGATTTTCTGATGCGCCTGCTCAGCCGCTATCTGAAGGCCGAGGTCCCCACGCTGAATGAAAACAATATCCGCCTGGAGTACATCGGCCGCCAGCACGAACTCCCCGAAGATGTGCAGGATCGCATGGCGTGGGCGAGAGAGAGTACGTCCCACAACTCCGGCACAATCCTCACGCTGGCCCTGAACTACAGCGCGCGCAGTGAACTGGTGGACGCATTCCGCTCCATGGTCAACGCTGCTTCTGTGAATGGAGGCTTCGAGCACCTGCGAATTGACGAGGATACGGTTGCTAACCATCTGTACACGCGCGGTCTGCCCGATCCCGACCTCGTCGTGCGCACCTCCGGTGAAATGCGGCTTAGCAACTTCCTGCTGTGGCAACTGGCCTACGCCGAAATTTATGTCACGCCCACCTTGTGGCCTGATTTCCGCGGCGTGCATCTGCTCGAAGGCATCGCCGAATATCAAAAGCGAGAGCGCCGCTACGGCGGTCTGAACCATGGTGATTTGAATCATGGCGATTTGAACCACGCCAACTTAAATCGCGGCGAGTCCCACCACCCTCTCTCCGGACCCGCAAAGGTTAGTAAATAGCACCCAGCATGCTGAAACGCATCGCGACCGCGCTGGTTCTCATTCCGATTGTGATGTTCCTGGTGCTCCGCGCCCCCGTGCCAGTTCTGGCTGTAGTGACGGCCGCCGTTGCTCTGGTCACGGTGCAGGAATTTCTAAAGCTCACCGAGTCTTACGGCGTTCACCCGCTCCGCTTGCCGGCTTACATCTTCGTAGGATTATTTTTTCTCCTGCTGGCCGCCAGTGCCGCGGGCGAAACTCCTCAACTCTCCGCCGTGAAGTTCGTCCTGGCCGAAGCCTTTGCCTGCGCCATTTCTCCCTTCATCTTTTTGACCATCGCCATGCGGCGCTCTCCCATGAGCAGCGCCTATCCCGCGGCAGCCGCCTCCGCCTTCGCTTTCGCCTACATTGCGCTTCCGCTGGGAATGCTCGTGCAGCTCCGCCAGCAATGGGCCGGCGCTTTCTGGATTCTCTATCTTCTTCTGATCGTCTGGGCCGGGGACATCTTCGCCTACTTCGTCGGCCGCTCGCTCGGCCGGCACCTGATGGCCTCGCGCATCAGTCCGAAAAAAACTTGGGAGGGCGCGGTCGCTTCGCTGGCTGCAAGCCTGGTGGTCGGCATTCTCTTGTTCAATCATGCCCTGCAGATCAGTTCGTTCCTGCTGCGCGTTGGATTGATTGACCGCCGCGATGGCCTGTTCGGCCTGGAAAAGCCAGAACTGCGGCCCATCATCCTGCTCACCATCATCCTGAATATTGCCGCGCAACTCGGCGATCTCGTCGAATCTCTGATCAAGCGCGGAGCCGGCGTAAAAGATTCCGGCACCTTGCTTCCCGGCCACGGCGGCATGCTCGATCGTATCGACGCCCTGCTCTTCGCCGCTCCCCTGCTGTGGTACTATGCGGCTTGGCGTGTCATGCAGTAACTCTCCCCCTCCGCCCACAGCTGATCGCGTAAGATAAAGAATTGATCTCTCGAAGCTCAACCGTATGAGACGCATCGCCATCCTGGGATCGACCGGCTCCATCGGCCGCAGCACTCTCAGTGTTGCCGGGTCTTACCCCGATCGTTTTCAGATCGTCGCCCTCGCCGCCGGATCCAACCTGGAAGCTGCTTTCGAACAAGCCCAGCGTTGGCGCCCGCGTGTAATTTCGCTCGCCTCCGAGCCGGATGCCGACGTCCTCCGCTCACGTCTCCAGCAAGCCGGCCTCGGCGAAATCGAAGTGGTGTATGGCGCTGCTGGCACGGTGCGAGTCGCCACCCTCCCTGAGGCCGATTTCGTGGTCAGCGCTATCGTGGGCGTCGCTGGACTTGAAGCCACCTACGAAGCCGTCAAGGCCGGAAAAATCGTCGGCGTCGCCAACAAAGAATGCCTGGTCGCCGCCGGCGAGCTAATTACGGCCGAGGCCCGCAAGCAAGGCAAGCCGCTTCTGCCCATCGACAGCGAGCACAATGCCGTCCACCAGTGCCTGCGCGGTGGCCGGATGGAGGAAGTCGAGCGGATCTGGCTAACCGCCTCCGGCGGCCCGTTCCTCAGCACTCCTCGCTCGGAGTTCGCCTCCATTACGGTGGAGCAGGCCCTGAATCATCCGACTTGGAAGATGGGCCGCCGCATCACCATCGACTCCGCCACCTTGATGAACAAGGGCTTCGAAGTCATCGAGGCATGCAGACTCTTTCACATGCCGCCCGCGAAAGTGGAAGTGATTGTCCACCCGCAATCGACCATTCATTCGATGGTTGAGTTTATCGATGGCAGCATACTTGCTCAGTTCTCGGTGACCGATATGCGCCTGCCGATTCTCTACGCTCTCACCTATCCCGAGCGCATTCAGTCGGATATGCGCTTCCCGGTCAGCAACTTGCGTCATCTCGACTTTAGCCCCCCGGACATGAGTAAATTCCCTTGTCTCCGTTTGGCGTACGAAGCGGTGGAAGCTGGCGGCGCAAAAACAGTGGCTCTGAATGCGGCCGATGAAGTTGCAGTGGCCGCGTTTCTCGAAGGCAGTATCGGGTTCGATGAAATTCCCAGGATTATCGAAGATACGGTTTCCGCATCTAATTCCGGAAAGCTGGGTTCGATCCAGGAGGTGCTTCAAGCCGATGCCGACGCACGCCGATATGCTCAGCAGCGAGTGGGCCGATCCCGCGCCGTGGAGCGTACGCGGGCAACTTCTTTCATCTAAGATGTAAATATTGGAATCTAACAAACTGTGGAGTACGTACTCTAATCTATGCCTGACTTTCTGATTTCGCTGATCGCCGTCGTCGTCATCCTCGGCTTCATGATCCTGATCCATGAGTTCGGCCATTACGCGGTGGCCAAATGGCTCGGCGTCAGGGTCGAGGTCTTTTCCATCGGCTTCGGCAAGCGCCTGCTCGGCTATCGCAAGGGAGATACCGACTACCGCATCAGCGCGATCCCGCTCGGCGGTTACGTCAAGATGAGCGGCGAGAATCCCATGGACGAGCGCACCGGCGATCCTGCGGAATTCCTCTCGCACTCGCGCTGGCACCGCTTCCTCATCGCCATCGCCGGCCCCACCATGAACATTATGCTGGCCGTGTTTCTTCTGGTCGGCGTCTTCATGGTGCACTACGAATATCCCGCGATTTTCGATGCTCCCACCGTGATCGGCTGGGTGATGAAAGATACTCCTGCCGCCAAGGCTGGCTTTCAGCCCGGCGACCACATCGTCCGTATCGATGGCATTCAGAATCCTACCTGGGAGCAAGTTGATACCCGCGAAGCTTTGAGTCCCAACCAGCCCTTGGACGTCACCATCAATCGCGACGGCCAGTTGCTTACCAAAACCATCTCGCCTGAGCCTTACGGCGTCGATCAGATCGGCTCCGCTGGCTGGGCGCCCAAAGAGCCCTGCGTCTGCGTGACCGACTTGACTCCCGGCATGCCAGCCGATAAAGCGGGCCTGCGCGACGGCGACGAAATTCTGGCCGTCGATGGCAAGCCCGTTCCCGCCCTCACCGCCATGGTGGAAATGCTTGAGACTTCCAAGGACAAACCGATCTCCCTCACTGTGCGACGGGGACCTGAAACCAAAGACTTCACGGTTCAGCCCGTCCTCATCGAGAAGCGATATCGCATCGGCATCGGCAGTATGCCCATGAAAGTGACCAGCCTTTCCTTCCCTGCCGCGCTCCGTCTTTCTCTACAGGAGAACAAAAAAGCTTCCTTCTTGATTCTCGAACTCGTACAGAAAATGCTGCAGGGCAAAATTTCCGTACGCTCCATCGAGGGCCCCATCCGCATCGGCCAAGCCGCCGGAGAAGCTGCCCGCCGCAAAGGTTGGACGCCGCTCCTGCTCCTGACCTCCGCCATCAGCCTGAATCTCGGCGTCTTTAACCTGCTGCCCATCCCTATCCTCGACGGAGGAGTCATTTTCTTCCTCCTCATCGAGAGTCTGATGGGCCACGACATCAGCCTTCGCATCAAGGAACGCGTCTACCAAGCCGCATTCGTCTTCCTGGTACTCTTCGCCGTCATGGTCATCTACAACGATCTGCTGAAAACCATTCCAGGATTGGCAGACCGCCTGCAATAAGGCGGTCGGGAACTCAATTGGTTGGGTAGGGCACGGCTTCAGCCGTGCCGTTAGGTGCTAATAAGCTTGCGGGCTTTAGCCCCTGGGGTATCCCGCATGTCGGAACCAGCCCCGGTTGCGGTAATACTTCCCCCATTTCCCCATGCTAAAATAAAGCTTCCCATGTCTATCATTCCCCGCAGGAAAACCGTGACCGCCGTGGTTGGCGGCGTGCGCGTCGGCTCGGATGCACCAATCGTGGTGCAATCCATGACCAACACCGATACCGCTGACATCCCCTCGACCGTCCAGCAATGCGCGGCCCTCGCTCGCGCCGGATCGGAACTGGTGCGCGTCACCGTCAACAACGAAGAAGCCGCTGCCGCCGTTCCCCACATCGTCGAGCAACTCGACAAGCAAGGCATCCGCGTCCCCATCATCGGCGACTTCCACTACAACGGCCACGTCCTGCTCACCAAATATCCCGAGTGCGCCCGCGACCTCGCCAAGTACAGGATTAATCCCGGCAACGCCAGCATCGGAAAGACCGGCGACTCCAATTTCCGCACCATGATCGAAGTTGCGGTCAAATATCAGAAGCCCGTGCGCATCGGCGTGAACTGGGGCTCGCTCGACCAGACCCTGCTCACCCGCATGATGGACGAGAACTCTGCTCTCGCCGAGCCCAAGGACGCCCGCGAAGTCACCATGGAAGCCATGGTCGTAAGCGCGCTGAACTCCGCCGCATTGGCGGAGAAATTCGGCCTCCGCCCCGATCAGATTATTCTGAGCGCGAAAGTCAGCGGCGTGCAGGATCTAATCGACGTCTATCGCGCCCTCGCCGCCCGCTGCACCTACCCGCTCCACCTCGGCCTCACCGAAGCCGGCATGGGCGCGAAAGGCGTAGTCGCATCGAGCGCCGCCATGGGCGTGGTCCTACAGGAAGGCATCGGCGACACCATCCGCGTTTCGCTCACTCCCGCTCCCGGCGGCGACCGCACCGAAGAAGTCCGCGTCGCCCAGCAGATTTTGCAATCCATGGGCATTCGCAGCTTCACCCCGCAAGTCACCGCCTGCCCCGGTTGCGGACGCACCACCAGCACTTTCTTCCAGGAAATGGCCGAGCAGATTCAGACCTATCTCCGCGAGCAGATGCCTACCTGGAAAGGCCGCTACGTCGGCGTGGAAGAAATGAAGCTGGCCGTCATGGGCTGCGTGGTCAATGGCCCCGGCGAATCGAAGCATGCCAACATCGGCATCTCATTGCCCGGCACCTTCGAAGAGCCCAAAGCTCCGGTCTACGTGGATGGACGCCTGTTCACCACGCTTAAAGGCGATCGCATTGTCGCGGAGTTCATCGAGATCCTCGATGACTATGTCGACTCGCACTACGCCGCGCGAGAGACGCAAAGCGAAGAAGTAGCAGCACGAAACTGAGAGCTGCGTCTCTACCAGCCATCTAAGCGCTCGGGAGGGACACGACCTCACTCTTTAGCCTGCCCTGAGCAAGCAAAGCGCGCCGAAGGGTGCCGTCGAGGAGTCCATTACGGACGGGGCTTTAGCCCCGCGCTCCCCCACTACTGCCCCATTAGCAAGAAGATCGGACTCTGCAAAGCCGACGCGCTGTTGGCTTGGGGAGCCATCGGCAACGCGGAAACCACCGTATCCGGCGGCAGCGGCGATTCGGGATTGTTCGCATTGTTGTCGGTTGTGTTGATCACGGCAACCGCTCCCGCGTCGCACATGCTCACATAGACGCGGCTGCTGTCCTCCGACGCCACCGTGAACACCCGGAATCGTGGAGCGCTGGGAGAGTACAAGGCAGGATACGAAGGAGTCAGAGCGCACGAACCCACCTGCGGCACCGCGTACTGATTCTGGCTGAACGGCGGTGAAGTCAGTAACGCTTGGGCCGGCGTGCTGGGATACTTCACCTTGAATGTATTCGCGTCGAACACAGTCACGATCGGCACTACACACGACGCCGCGGTCACGTTTGGATCCGAGCACGGGGTCGAAATCTGGTAGCTCGCCACATAAAACCGCGTGCCATCCAACAAAGCAGTCACTGAAACCGGAACCGGCGCAGTGCAGTACGCACACGCCGGCGTTGTCTTCGCACCCAGCCCCGGAATCGTCAGGGGCGTCGTCGTCAGCAGCGTCGGCGTATCACTCGCGCCGCCGGTATCGGAAAACACATAGACCGCCGCTGTTACCGGATTCGCCACATAAAGCCGGTTCAAATTCGGATCGAAGAAAACAAAATTCGCCCCAACCCCAACCGGAAGACTGCTCGTCACTGTGTCCGTGGCAACATCAATGGTCACCAGTTGCCCATCGCCCTCGGTCAGCACATACACTTTCTGGCTATCGCCCCGGGCCACGATCCAGACCGGCGTAATCCCCGTGAATCCCGTCACGGTGTTCGACGAAAGATCCACCGGATTCAGGCTGCTGATGGTGTTGCTCCCTTGGTTCGCCACATAGAGTTTGAAGGCATTCGGCGTTTCCGCCAGAGCCACCGGGTTGGTTCCTACAGTTGCCGTTGCGCTGACCACGTTCGACGCCGTATTGATGGCGCTGACCGAATTCGTACCAAAATTTGCAACGTAGACCGCCGTGTTCTCCCTGGAGTTCAAGAACACCGGTTGCGAACCCGTCGGCAGCGAGATCGTGCTCACCGTACCCAGCCCGGCAGACAGCCTGGAATTAAACACTGGAGTGAAGGCGGAAACGATGTCCCGCCCGCCTGGAACCACGCTACCCGCGCTCGCAACAAACACGGTCGCGTCGTCGGGCAAAATCGCTATATGCGTGGGATTGTCCCCCAGGTTCGGCAGCGCGGGGTTACTGGAGGGAGTTTCGCCGACGATCGAATCTCCTGATACGTCGATCTGCATCGCCGTCCCCGGATAACTGTCCACGTTGGTGCTGATGGCGAAAACTTCGTGGAAATCACTCGGCTGCGGACTCGTTTCCACCGGGCATCCCGGAACCCCGCCGGTCGAGCACGGAATCACCACGGGACGGTAGACCTGACCGCAAGCGGACCAAAACAAGATAGGCAGCACCATGGCCGTCCATCGGCCCACACGTCGAACACTCATCGGCACCCCGTCCTGCGCCCTTCAAGGAAGATTCTGATCATAGGTGAGAAGAATTCAACATTCTAACGGCTGGCACCCGATCTACGCCAGTGCCGCCGACCTGCTAGTTTCGTTTCAGTTGAATCGTTACGCTCTGGGATGCCTGCGTAGAGGGACGAGTTGGATGAGGAAAGTACACCTTTCGCGCGAGGCGAATTGTTCGAGCAGAAAGAACTAACTAGACGCCGGAAGCCTGACTCCTTACCGCCCGCGCCGCGACTTCCCCCCAGCCGCAGCCACCGGAGTCTCCGTCTTCTCCGTCGCCGCAGGCTTCTTCTTGCCTTCCATCTGCGCCAGGCTTTGCTTGAGAGCCGCCATCAAATCCACTACCGGAGCCAATTTCTTCGGCTTCTCCACCGCCGCAACCTCTCCGCCCTCGAGCTTGGTCTCAATCAGTTTCTTCAAATTTTCCTGGAACGAATCTTTATACTTTTCCGGATCCCACTCATCCGCCAGCGCTTCAATCAGTTGATGCGCCACTTTAATCTCAGCTTCCTTCAACTCCACGTCCGGCGCGCCAAATCCTTCCACCTTGCGCACTTCTTCCGCGTAATACATCGTGTGCAACATCAACCCGCCTTCATGCGGCCGCAGAAACACCGTGTACTCCCGGTTGTGCATCGTGATCTTGGCGATGGCCACGTACTCGCTTTCTTCGAGCGCCTTGGTCAGCAGCGCATATGGCCGCCGTCCCGCCTCTTCCGGCAGCATGTAATACGACGACTCGAAATAAACCGGATCCACATCGCTCGCTTTCACGAACTCCAGGATCTCCATGGTCTTCGCAGTCTGCGGCTCGATCTTCTTGATCTCTTCCGGTTCGATGATGATGTATTCATCCTTGCGAAATTCGTAGCCCTTCACAATTTCGCTGCGATCCACCACCACATTTTCCAGCGGACAAATATATTGCTGCTTCACCCGCTGCTTATCCGGACGATGCAGCATGTTGAACGAAATTCCGCTGCTGCGCGCGCCCGAAAATAAGCGCACCGGCATTGAGATGAGGCCAAAGGTTAAGTGTCCAGACCAGACCGACGCTGCCATAGTTCCCTCGCTTATGAGCCTCCACAAGTACGGTCATTCCCCAGTACTTATCATTCCGACCAAGCCGATGGATTGGCGCAGCCAATCCATTGGCGCGTGGAGGAATCTGCTGTTTCTCGACCGGGGCGCATGCGCACCAAGAACGCCGCTAACCGGCCCAGATTTGGCAGTTTAGCCCAGAAAACCACTCTTGGATGCACAAATCTTGAGGCATGAGGAACCCAAATTCAAAGCCGGAGGGGATGGGGTTTGCCGCGCACGGGCACTAGGGATTGTAGTTAGAGGTCTGGTTCGTCGGGAGGGTCAGGGGACGTGCACCGTGAACGGAGCACCCTGCTAACAAACCGTCTCGCCATACATCTATAATTTCAGACCAACCCATGATGGAGACACGATGACCGACCTGCGCTATCCCATCGGCAAGTTTCACTACGAAGGCCCGCCCACCGAAGACCAGAAGAAGAAGCTCTTGGCCGATATCGAACAAACACCAGCCCATCTCCGTGCCGCCATCAAAGGCCTCTCTGACCAGCAACTCGACACGCCCTACCGTCCCGAGGGTTGGACCGTTCGCCAGCTCACCCACCACGTCCCCGACAGCCATCTCAACGCCTACATTCGCTTCAAGCTCGCCCTCACCGAAGATGAGCCGACCATCAAGCCCTACGCCGAAGACCGCTGGGCTAAGCTCGCCGACACCCAGACCACGCCGGTTGAAGTCTCACTGACGATGATGGATTCCCTCCACGCCCGCTGGATTCGTCTTCTGCGCTCTCTGAAGCCGGAAGAGTGGAAACGCACCTTCCGCCACCCCGAACTCGGCCTCATGCCTCTCGAGAAAAATCTGGCGCTCTACGCCTGGCACGGCCGCCATCACGTGGCCCACATCACCAGCCTGCGGCAGAGAAACGGCTGGTAAACGAAAGAAACGATTCACGAAACTTTGGTCATCTTTAACCCGTTTAGTTCGGCCCATACGATTTAGGGTGACCAATCTTACATCCACTTTCGCCGCCTTTGGACGGAGCCTGTTTCGAGCCTTTCTTTTTTCATTATTCCTTTTGGTCTGCGTTGCCCAGCAATCTCCGGTCGCCCCCGCCGCTCCAGAGCCGACGGCCACCGGAACGGAGCAGTCTCTCGGGGCGGTCGCGCGGAATTCCAAGAAGCAGGCTCCCTCGCACGCCAAGAAAGTCATCACCGAAGACGACATGGATGCGATCGCGAATGCGCTTCCCCGCCTGAGGATGGAGGGCGCAGAAAACAGCGACGAAATCATCGCCGCGATCGGCAAGTACAAAGCGACTCACACCCCCGACGAAACCGAAGCGGCCGTGCAAGCCTGGTACGAACGTTACGACGAAGACTTGGCCGCCGCCATTCAGGATAATCAGACTGTCCAAAGCCTGCGCGAAGAAAACCTCAGTAACGGTTATGAACTTTGCCGTCAGGGCGGGGACTACCAGGCTTGTGAGAATCGTCGTCGCGCCGAGTACATCGGCCAGCGCCATGATCAGTACACCATTAGTAAGAACATGGCTCTGGAGGTACGCATTCAGCACGTCTTCATGAAGGTCCGCAACGGCATCATGCGCTACAACCTCCGTTACGACTGGTTCAAGATTCGCACCGCGAATGGCATTGACCTCTTTTAACTTCTAGCCCACATCGCGCATCCTGAAAAAGCCGCGCCCTCACGGCGCTCCCAACTTCCACACCAAATAGCTGCTCGCCTCCCGCAACACCGCATAAAGCCGCTGCCCCACCCCGTGCGGCCGCGAGTCCGGCCTCGGCGCCACATACACCGGACCCACCCCCTCGTGCTCCAATAGCCTCTTGATCCGGAAGACATGATAAGCGTCGCTCACCGCGACGCAACTGTGCAGCCCATTGGCGCGCATGATTACGGCTACGCGAACCGCCGATTGCGCCGTATCAGAGCCCTGCGTTTCTGCGATCAAATCTCGTTCCGGAATTCCGCGATGTTCCAGATAATCGCGTCCCACCCCACCTTCGCTGAAGCTGGGATCGGCTGCCGCGCCGCCCGTCGTAATGACCACCGGCGCAATTCCTTGTTGGAAGAGATCGAAAGCGTGATCCAGCCGCGCCCGCAGCACCGGCGAAGGATGTCCGGAATACTCGGCTGCGCCGAACACGACGATCGCGTCCGCCCGATGCAGTTCCTGTTGTGAGCCTTCCTGCACCACGCGGAACGCGGTCAGCGCCAGAAACGCCACCAACGCGAGCACCGCCAACGCTTCTAGCCACAACAGCCAGCGGCCGGTCGCACGTCGCGTAGCATGATCGTCGCTCATCCTTTGGCAAAAAACGTGGAAATTTCTTCGGCCGGAATCGCGCCTTCGCGCATGATTTTCCAGCGCGCTCCCTCGTCGGTCAGATCGACAATGGTCGATGGAATATCCCGCGGCGAGGTCCCTCCATCTACAATAATGCTGATCCTCCCATGCAGTTGTTCGTGCACTTGCTCGGCGCTCGTACACTCCGCCGCTCCGCTCAGATTTGCTGACGTCGCCGTGATCGGAATCGCCGCCGCCGTCACCACTGCCAGCGGAATCTTCGCGTTCGGCACGCGCAGCGCGACGTTGCCCGTGTTGGCCGTCACCTTCAGCGGCAGCCGCGATCCCGCTTTCACAATGATGGTCAGCGGTCCCGGCCAATATTTTCGCGCCAGCGCATAAAACTCCTCCGGCAGCGCTTTGGCCAGCTCTTCCGCCTGGTCCACGCTCTCGATCAGCAGCGAAAGCGGTTTATGCCGCGAGCGCGTCTTGATGTCATACACGCGGTCCACCGCGCGCAGGTTGAACGGATCGGCCGCCAGCCCGTAGAACGTGTCCGTTGGCATTCCCAGCACTTCGCCCGCTCGAATCTGATCGGCGGCGTACTTCACCAATGAACTCTCCGGGGACTCGCAATTGATTTTTATGATTTCGGCGCGCACAGCGCTCCCTTCCCAACCGCTTCTCTTTGAGGTATTTGACCTGTGAAACTTATCATAATACGGCAAAGCCCGGCGACTCGGGGACTGGCGTATCATGCACTCACCATCTCGCTCATGAAACCTGCTTCCGAACCCGCCCTCAGCGCGCAGCACCGCCTCCGCCGGGTCGAAGGCCGCCACAACCCTCTGGTCAAGCAACTGCGCCAGGCTTTCGCCCACGCCGAACTCACCGAAGCCGGAGACTGCGCCATCGAAGGCCTCCGCATTCTCGAAGAAGCCATCCGCAGCGGCCTCCGTTTCAGCGCCGTTTTCTTTCGCGAATCCGCTCAGGACCGCGCCGACCGCCTCCTTCCGCAAATCGGCGCCCAGGTCGAAACCCTGCTCCTGCCCGACAGACTATTTGACAGTCTCGTCCCCAGCGAATCCCCGCAAGGGGTAGCAGCCCTCGTTCGCCTCAAAGAATTTTCGCTCGACGATCTCACCGAGCGCCTGCAAGTCGGCCCCATTATCGTAATCGCCGGTCTCCAGGACCCCGGCAATCTGGGCACCATCCTCCGCTCCTCGGAAGCTTTCGGCAGCGCTGGCATCGTCCTCGGCGAAGGCACCGTCGGCCCGTTTAATTCGAAAGTCGTACGCGCTTCCGCCGGCTCCGTCTTCCGCCTTCCCGTCATTCATCGCCACGGAAAATCATCAACCCTCAAGCTGGAAGAAGTTTCAGAGAAGCTGCGAGCCCAGGGCGTCCGCCTGATCGCAACCTCGTCGCACAAAGGCACGCCAATCGATCAGGCAGATCTGAAAAGTCCCGCCGCAGTTTTTTTCGGCAACGAAGGCTCCGGCCTTCCGCGCGACGTAATGGCCAAAATGGACGAGTCCATCGCCATCCCCCACGCCGCCCAAGTAGAATCTCTCAACGCCGGTGTGGCCGCCAGCATCGTACTGTACGAAGCCGCAAGGCAAAGAAGATAAAGCGTGTTCACCACAGAGGCACAGAGACACAGAGAAAACGAAGATAGCAAAGACCCGCGCACTAGTCCCATCATAGGTGCGGCAATTGAAGTCCACCGGCAACTGGGACCAGGGTTGTTAGAATCAGCTTACGAAGAATGTAGTGCCACGAACTCCGCCTGCGAGGAATCGATTTCCGCCGACAAGTCGACCTGCCCGTGGAATACAAGGGTCTCAAGCTTGACTGTGGCTACCGACTCGACTTAATCGTGCGAGAACAAGTAGTTGTCGAATTGAAATGCGTTGAAAGAGTCCTGCCTGTTCATGAAGCGCAGCTACTTACTTACATGCGGCTCACGTGCAGCACGGTTGGTCTTCTCGTTAACTTCAACGTCTCGCAGTTAACTCAGGGCATTGTGCGCAGAATTCTTTAGTTTGTTTTCGTTTTTCTCTGTGTCTCTGCGTCTCTGTGGTGAAATGAATTTTGCATGGGTCTCTTCGACATCCCGAACCCCGCCAACTCCACCGACCGCACCCGTCCGCTGGCCGACCGCATGCGCCCGCGCACGCTCGACGAATACGCCGGCCAGGAGCATTTGATCGGTCCCGGCAAACCCCTCCGCACTCAGATCGAACGTGACGATACCGGCTCAATTATCTTTTGGGGACCTCCCGGCACTGGCAAAACCACTCTCGCGAAAATTATCGCGAGCATGACCAAAGCCGAGTTCATCGAATTCTCCGCCGTCCTCGCCGGAATCAAGGAAATCAAGCAGGTCATGGCCGACGCGGAACGTGCCCGCCAATATGGCACGCGCACCATCGTCTTCATCGACGAGATTCATCGCTTCAACAAAGCTCAGCAGGACGCCTTCCTGCCGCACGTGGAAAAAGGCAACATTCGCCTCATCGGCGCCACCACCGAGAATCCCTCATTCGAGATTAACGGCGCTCTGCTTTCGCGTACCCGCGTCTACGTCTTGCAGCCGCTCACCGAAGATCAAATTGTCCAGTTGCTACGACGCGCCCTCACCGATGAAGAACGCGGCCTCGGCTCAATGCATTTGCGCGCCTCCGACGACGTCCTCAGGAAAATCGCCAGCTACACCAGCGGCGACGCCCGTAGCGCCTACAACGTCCTCGAAGTGGCCGCCGGCCTCGCGCAGCAGTCCGGAACTCAGCCCGCCGAAATCACCGATGACATCATTCGCGACGCCCTGCAGAAACGCACTCTCCTCTACGACAAGGCCGGCGAAGAGCATTACAACCTGATCTCCGCCCTGCACAAATCCGTGCGCAACAGCGACCCCGACGCCGCCCTCTACTGGCTCGGCCGCATGATCGAAGCCGGCGAAGATCCGCTCTACATTGCCCGCCGCGTCGTCCGCATGTCGGTCGAAGACATCGGCCTCGCCGATCCCAACGCTCTTTCCCTCTGCATGGCCGCGCGCGATGCCGTCGATTTCATCGGCATGCCCGAAGGCAATCTCGCTCTCGCGCAAGCCGTCGTCTATCTGTCTGTCGCACCCAAGTCCAACGCCCTCTACACCGCCTACGGCGACGTGCAGCACGACATCGAACAAACTGCCGCCGAACCCGTCCCGCTGCACTTGCGCAACGCGCCCACCAGCCTTATGAAAGGCCTGGGCTACGGCAAGGATTATCAATACGCGCACGATGTCGAAGGCAAAGTCGCGAACATGCCCTGCCTGCCCGAGAACCTGCGCGATCGGACGTACTACCACCCCACCAACGAAGGCATCGAAAAACGCATCCGCGACCGCATGGACGAGATCAAGCGCTTGCGCCAGCAAGGTCCCCCAGCCACTCGCCCTCGCCAAAACACAGAGTCCTAGCGCTACCCCCAAGCATCCAATTTTTGACGGATTTCATAGATTGTCGCAAAGCTGATTTTGCAAATCGTAGGGCTGGTTACATTGAAGGTATCGTGAGGCTTCGTTTCATAATTCTCGTAAGGCTGGCTTCATAAGTTGTTTTGGGTAGGGCACGGCTTCAGCCGTGCCAATCAGGGCCTCTAACAGTGGGGCTTTAGCCCCTGAGGTCGCAGTCATTTAAGGAACCGCAATGGCCACCAGTCCTGCGAATATCTTCGACGAATTCCCCTCCACTCGGCCTCCGGTCGACACCCAGGTGGAAAGCCTGCAGAAACTGCAGAAGGCTGCCCAGAAGATCAGTTCAATTCTTGATCTCGATCAGCTCATCGAAAACATCGTGACCGAGGTCTCTCATTCCTTCGGTCTTCTCGAGAGCAGCGTGTATTTGCATGACGAGGCTCGCGGAGAGATGGTGATGGGCGGCGTCCACGGCTGCTCCCTCCACCAGAAGGGCTTTCGACTAAAGATTGGCAAGGAAGGCATGGTCGGCTACGTCGCCTCTACCGGACAAATGCGCTACGCCCCCGACGTTCACAAAGACGAGTACTATCTCGCCTGCGAGCAGTCAACCCATTCCGAGGTGGCGATTCCGCTGCTTGTCGGCCAGCGCCTTGTCGGAGTCTTCACCGCGTCTCACCCCGATCTGGATGCCTTTCCCCGCCAGCAGATCCGGCTTCTGCAAGCCCTCTGCGGACACATCGCCGTAGCCATCGATAACGCGGACCGTTTCCGGTCCGAGCGTGCCGAGCGCGAAGCCATGAATCGCGAAGCCGAAGAGGCTCGCGCCATTCAGCAGGCTCTCTTGCCCAAGGCATCTCCTTATATCCCCGGCTTTGCCGTCTCCGGCCTCAGCATCTCTGCCCGCGCCATCGGCGGAGATTGGTACGACTTCATTCCATTTCCCGATGGCCGCTGGGGGCTGGTTCTCGCCGATGTTTCCGGAAAAGGCACCGCCGCCGCTCTGCTCATGTCGGCGACGCGCGGAATGCTCCGCTCTTTGGCCGAAGCCTGCTGCACCCCGGCCGAAGTTCTCGATAAACTGAACGGCTTGTTGGTGGAAGACTTCCCCGCCGGAAAATTTGTCACCCTCGTCTACGCCGTCCTGGATCCCGCAACCCACAGCATCACATTCGCCAGCGCTGGACATCTGCGTCCGCTTTTGGTCGACGACAGCGGACCCCGATTCCTCGATACCGAGCGCGGGCTTCCGTTGGGCCTCAGTTGCGGTGACTATTCGCAAAGCACCGTGGCTCTATCCAAGGGCTCGCGCCTCGTCTTCTACAGCGATGGCATCAGCGAGGCTTCAAACCGAGAAGACGAAGAGTACGGATTGGACCGCCTCGCGCAGCACGTTTCCAGCCCTGGCGCTTCTGCAATCACGGTCCTCGACGACGTTCGCTCCTTCGCCAACGGCGTTCCCCTGCGAGACGACGCTAGCGTGGTGTTCGTTCAGGTCGCCTCCTAAGCGCCCTCTCGTAAAGTATTCGGGAAGGGCCCGGCTTCAGCCGTGCCATTGAGCCGATATAAAAACTGGGCTTTAGCCCGTGAGGTCTCCGCCGCGCCGCGCTGGCCGCAAAGTCACAACAATGATCACACTCGCCAGCCCCAACACCGCAAGGATGAATATGCTTCCCTCCGGCCCGGTTGCTCCTCCACTCAGAATGGGCTTCCCGACCGAATGTGTCGCCAGCAGATGATGCTGGATTACGAGCCCGCTGTCAGCAACCCCGTAGAGAAACGATTGGCTCCAGTCCCATGCTGCATGAAAACCAATCGCCCACCACAGCGAACCGGTCCGCCACAAGCTGAAGCAGAAGACCATGGCGGCCAGCCCCGCCGAAAGCAATCCAATCGGAGACTCGCCCGGGTTTGACCCATGACCCAGGCCAAACAGAAACGACACGAGAATGGCCGCGCTCCAGAAGCCGAACGCATCGCTGTGACGCGTCTTGAAGACCCACTGGTAAATTCCTGTAAGGCCGCGCGTAAGCGTGTACTGAAGATATCCGCGCGTCACGTACTCCTCGAACAAGCCCACGAACAGGAACCCGATCAACCAGATCGCTCCGTAACGAAGAATGTCCGTCCCAAAGAGCAAGCGGCTATCTATCACGAGCAGTCCGGTCTTCCATAGCGTGAGCACCAGAAGTGACAAGCACACGACTCCCCATCCCAGCCCGGCTAGGAAATTTGGCAGCCTGCGCCTGCCGCCAAAGCCGTACACAGAATTCGGCCGGCGCTCGATCTTCGACATGATCCATGTAACCAGGAAAGTCAGCAAGAACTGAACAGCCTCGCCGATGAGCATGAAGCGCGGCTTGCCCATCGCCTCCGCAGTCGCCTCCGGCGTCTTCGCAAAGCTCGGGTGCAACCTGTGGATGATGAGGTTCGCGCTAAGGGCAATGCTGGCAAACAATGCGAGGAAGATGAGCAGGCTCCACCCCGCCCGGATGCCGTCCTGCCCGACGAACACTTTTCGCACAGTCGAAGGTTGCGGAGGCGGAATGGGTTCGGCGGGCGTCGTGACCGCTGCGTCAAGATTCACGGGGTTCCTTCGTGCGGCAAGAGTCTACTGCAATCTTTCAGTTCTACGCTGCCCGCCTCGCTTTTGTTCCCCAGATTTCCAGTCCTACCTTCGCTCTCAGCGGAATCTAGCTCGGTGCTCCTTGAGAATGCATCGGTCCATCACCACAAAAATCCCGGCGTTCCGCGCCTTCTCCGCCGCCTTCTCATGAACCACATCCTCCTGCATCCAGATCGCAGGCACCTTCAGCCGGATCGCGTCATCCACAATTTCTTCAACGAACTCCGGTCTCCGGAAGATGTTCACGATATCGATCTTCTCCGGCACTTCGCGCAACGAAGCATACGCCTTCTCTCCCAGACACCCTTCAATCCGGGGATTCACCGGAATAATGCGGTATCCCTGGCTCTGCATGTAGGCCGAGACGCCGTGGCTCGGGCGCATCGGATCGCTGGAAAGTCCCACCACCGCAATCGTCTTTGCCCGTTTCAATAATTCCGTGATTGGATCCGTCGGAGGGAGACTAGCCATGACTTGTCATCCTGAGCAAGCGATTTTTGCGTAGCGCAAGCCCGCCCTGAGCGAAGCCAAAGGGAATCTGGGCGAGCCGCGCGATCCACGGAGCCTGCCCTGAGAGCGCGCAAGCGACCGAAGGGCGCGCTCGGCTCGCATCCCTATTTCTTATTCGCCGTTTCCAGCTTCTGCTTGTACATCTTCAGCGCCAGCTTCCGTACCGTCTCGGAAACTTCCTTGTTCGCCGATATATTTTTCAAATCCACCGCCAGCAGATGTTTCATCAGACCGAGACCTAGATCGAGCGGCGTGCGCGGGTTTGCCACCAGATTCCGCACCACGATGTAGTTCTTCATGAACCGCCGCTTCAGCGGAATCTGCCGCAGCACCGCTTCCAGCACGTTCTTCTGCAGCGCAAACTTCTCCACTTCTCCATCGGAAAGCTTCGGCGCCTCGAGCACCGCCAGCGCCACCACCTTGGTTCCATCCCGGATCAGAATCGACCGCTCTTCCTTGTTGCCTTTCAGCGCCAGTTGAATGCGCCCCTTCACGTCCAGATGGTTGATCTTCTGCAGCGTGTTCTCCCGCTTTCCCTCGACGGGAGCATGAGGACCTGCGTGCCCTGGCGCCTTCGCGACAGCTGGCTTGGCCGCTCCCGCCGAAGCGACCGCCGGAGTCGGCGCGTCAGCCGCGGCCTCCTGCACTGCCGACACGGGAAAATAGTTGCTTCCCAGCAACTCCATAATCCCGCCGATCGGCTGAAAGGGCTTTCCCTCTTCCGCACTAATTTCCGGCGCGTGCTCGGCCAGATAAGCGGAAACATGCTCTTCGGGAACGTCCCCTTCATCCGAAATTGCCGCCTGTACGACTGAATCGACGGAAGCTGGAGCTTCAGCGACCAAAGCAGCTACCCCTGTCGCGGCGGTCGCCGCAACCGCGGGCTCGGCAGTTGCACCTGATCCTCCGCCTAGCAACTCAGCCACTGTCCTTGCGTCATTCTGTTTCAAGTAAGGATTTGATCTCAGACCTTCCAACACTCCCGTTGCCGCCCGTACCCGAGCGCTCTGCAGCATGGTTGCAATGCTCTCTGCTGATGCCGAGATCGCGAACTTCGCCAGCTCACTATCCGGAATCGAAGGATTCTCCAGCAACGCCGGCAACAACTTCGGACGCAGATTCTCCGGCGAAATCAAATAGTCGAGCACCTCCCGCGCTGTCTTCGGATCGGCCGCCGCTGCCGCCGAGGCCTTCTCATCCCAACCCGCCAGCGTCATGCGCGCCAGTTCGCCAAACAATTTATTGTGCTTGGCCAGATAAACCAGAATTTCCAGATTCTCGTCCGGCGCCACCGACAACGCCCCCCGCGCCGCAAACTGCATCATGTTCGACGGCAACTTCGACGCCCGAATTTGATCGATCATGCGTGCCATCATTTACCTCTCGAACCGGCGCCGCTCTTCCCGTTCCTCGCCTTCACTTCGAGTTCCCGCACCGCCAGCTCAAATTCGCGTACCAACCGGTTTGGCGCGCCCCGCTGAAACTCCTCCAACAACGCCCGATAGTACCAAAGCGTTCCTTCGCGCCCACCGTTAAAGCGTTCCCAAATCAATTCCCCCACCTCGCGGTAATCAGAAAGAATGGAGCGCACGTTGTTCAATTTGTCCGCCGCTGAAACCAGTCTCGTTTCCGCATCTGCACTCTTCAAGTGCCGCAGGTACGTATTCTTTCGCTCACGCCACGGCGGCTTCGGAAGACTATCCGAGTCCGTGCACCCCTCCACAATCTTCGCCACTCGGCTTCCAAAACGCCGCTTCACTTCTTTCAGCATCGCCGTACCGCCGCAGTCTTCCACCACGTCGTGCAACAGAGCCGCAATCGCAATGTCCTCGTCGCCGCCGTACTCCAGCGCCAACGACGCAACTCCCATCAAATGCGCGATGTAAGGAATCGTCGAAGCCTTTCGCGTTTGCCCCGCATGTTTCTCCTTCGCGAACAGAAACGCACGCTCGAATCGCGGACCCAGCTTGATCGACTTTCCCGGCTTTCCGCCCACTATTTCTCCTGTTTCTCCCCGCGCCGCGCCAGCAAATACGCCCGGATGAACGGCTGTAAATCCCCGTCCAGCACGCGATCTACATCCCCCACTTCCGTCTTGGTCCGGTGATCCTTGATCATGCGGTAAGGCTGCAGCACATACGATCGAATCTGCGATCCGAAATCGTTATCCAGTTTCGAATCTTCAATCTTCTTCGTCGCCGCGCGCTTCTTCTCCATCTCGTATTCATAAAGCTTCGACCGCAGCATGCTCATCGCCCGTTCCCGATTCTTATGCTGCGACCGCTCGTTCTGGCAATTCGCCACCAACCCCGTCGCAATGTGCGTGATCCGCACCGCTGAATCCGTCGTGTTGACATGCTGCCCGCCCTTGCCGCTCGAGCGGTAAGTATCGGTGCGGATATCTTCCGGCTTAATCACGATGTCGATGCTGTCGTCGATTTCCGGCGACACGAACACGCTGGCAAACGACGTATGCCGCCGCTTCGCCTGATCGAACGGCGAAATCCGCACCAGCCGGTGCACTCCGATTTCGCTGGTCAGCAACCCGAACGCGTACTCGCCATTCACGGCGAATGTCGCCGACTTCAGCCCCGCTTCTTCCCCCGGCTGATAGTCGTAAAGAACTGTCTCGAATCCTTGCCGCTCTGCCCAGCGCAAATACATCCGCAGCAGCATGTCGGCCCAATCCTGCGACTCCGTCCCGCCTGCGCCCGGATGAATCGTCACAATCGCATTCAGCGCGTCGTTGGGCCCGGAAAGCAACGTCTCGGTCTCGAGCTTGTCGATGAGCTCGCGCAGAGAATCGATTTCGCGGCGCAACTCCGCGTCCACATTCTCGCCTTCCTTCGCCAAATCGAAGTAAGCGGCAATGTCATCGCCCCGGCGCGCCAGGTCGGCGTCCGTCGCCAGCAAATGTTCCAGCCGCTTTTTCTCTCGCATCACTTGTTGCGAGCGCTGCGGATTCGACCACAAATTCGGGTCGGCGGACTGCTTTTCAATTTCGCTTAGTTGCGGACGGAGTTTGTCCGCGTCAAAGATACTCCCGGAGCTCGCGCACTTTCTTGCTCAGTAACCCGTATTCCAGCTCGAACTCTTGATTCATGAGGATGCTTCTGCTTTCTTGCCTGATTTCGTGGGAAGCCCGAAGCGCGTGAACAGCGCCCCTGCTGAAATTATCGCACACAGCCACGCGAACCAATCCCCATGCCGCGTGTAGAACGTGGTTACCGAAGTGAGTGCATACGGCGCAACCAGCGCCCCGCGCTCCTTTCGCGGCAGCCGCGCCACCGTCCTCCCATAGGGATCGATCGACGCCGTCACCCCCGTATCCGTCGCACTCAAAATCCACCGGTTGTTTTCGATCGCCCGCATCCGCGTCTGGTTCAAATGCTGCGCGTACGCCCCGCTATCGCCGTACCATCCATCATTCGAAATGTTTACGAAAACCTGTGCACCGTTGTTCGCGAACTGCCGCACCTCGTCCGGAAACACCGACTCGTAGCAAATAAAAATTCCCAGCGGCATGCTTCCCGCATCCAGCGCTGCCCTTGACGTCCCCGCCTTGAACTCCCCAACTTCCTTCGTCAGCCCGCCGGCAAAAGAAAACAACCACGGAAATGGCAAATATTCTCCGAACGGCACCAGATGTACCTTGTCATATCGCGCCGTCCACTCGCCCGTCGGACTCACCAGCGCCGCCGAATTGAAAACTTCCGGCGATGCACTCCTCGGCTGCGAAAAAAGGGGCCTGCTCCCAATAGCGCCCGTCACCACCCAGCTCCGCGTTGTACGAGCCATCTCGCTCACCGGTTCGCGAAACAATCGATCGATGGTAAAAAACGGCGCCGGCGATTCCGGCCACACGATCAAATCCACCTTGCCATGCGCCGATTCCGTCGCATTCGACTCGGACGAACTCGAAGCCTCCGCCTTCTCGCTCAAATCCGTCAATTCGCGCAACGTGCGCTCAAACGCCTCGCGCGTCCAGTTCTCATCGACTGGAATGTTTTCCTGCACCAACAGCGCGGCCCGATCCCCCGCCAGCGCTGGAGCATCCACCAGCCTCCCCGCCTGCAACACCGCCGCCGCCACCACCGCCGCCAGCAATAATGTGTTCCGCTTTTTTCTCGGCACCAGAAACGCCGCCGCCACCGCCACATTCACCAGCATGATCTCGAACGAGATCCCGTACACCCCCGTCCACGTCGTGATCCGGCTCAGTGAAATGTTATCCACCTGCGCCGTCCCCAGCAGATCCCACGGAAATCCCGTCACCCGCGTCCGAGCCAACTCCACCGCGACCCACAAAAACGGCACCGCAATCAGCGCCCGCCGGTTATCGCGCCCCGGTCCCGCCGCCAACCCCACCAGCAGCCCAAACAGCCCGTGATAAAGTCCGAGATAAAGACAGAAGAGAAATAGCGCCAGCGCAGCCGCCGCCACGCTCAGCCCGCCATGCTCGTGCATCGTGTCATAAATCCAGTAACACGTGCCCGCGTACCACAGAATTCCCGAAGCATAGCCCAGCAGAAATGCCTGTCCCGGCGTCGCCGCCTGCAGATGGACGGCTCCGTCCACCTCCAGTTCTCCGGCTGGCCGTGCCCGCAGCAACGCCATAATCAGCGGCGCAAACGCCACCCACGACAAAACATAAAGTCCAGGAAGAGGAAAAATCAGGACCTGCAGCAGCGACGACAGACCAACCAACAACCAGGCGCTGTAATGAATTTGTCGCACCCGCAAGAATAACAAAAGAGTTTGTAATTCCGAGCGGCGGACTACAAGGCTGACTACAAAAGTGTCTTGTCATTCCGAACCGAGCCAAAGGCTCGGTGAGGAACCTGCTTCTCTCCCGCCACCACTCCCCGCACGAACTCCACAATCTCTTCCGTCACGTAAGCCGGAGGCGAAATCCGAAACACCGGCCGTCCCCCCACCGGCTTCAACGAAACTCCCTGCCAGCCAACTCCCGCGCCCTCATGCAAAATCACCGCGCCCGCCCGGTCCATAAACTCCTGCGCCGATTTCTTAAAATCTTCCGTCCCCGGATCAAGCACCGTGATATACAAATCCGGCCGCAAAAATTTCAGCACGCTGTTCGATTCCAAGATCACATTGCCCGAGTCCTCAATCCGCCGCCGCAGCGCCGGCATCGCCTCCGCCAGTCTTCCCTGCTCCGTCCGCACCCACAGCGCCCGCGCAGCGCCCGCCAACAGAAATCGCGAAGTGTCCGATTCCCCTCCCCGATCCTTCTCCTCGGAAATCGCCCATGTGTGATCCGCCGTCGCGCAATCGCACGCCTCCCCATTCGCCGAGCAAACTCCATGCCCATACTGCGTAATCTTCACCGCCGTCCACTCATACTCGCGCAATCCGGCGATCAGACCAGCCACCACGCTGGTCTTCCCCACACTCCGCGAATGCCCGCCGATCACAACGATCGCCACGCTTACCTCTTTTTCCCCAACCTGGCCAGTGCCGCCAGTTGCTTCAAATACTGCCGCACCGGCTGCGCTGGAGTTCCCCAGAACGCCACGCCCTTCCCGCGCAAAACTTTATTCGGCAACACGCCGCCCTGCCCGCCCAGCATCACTCCTTCTTCAATGCGCGCATGTTCCCCAATCCCCACCTGCCCGCCCAGCACCACATCATTCTCAATCACAATGCTTCCCGAAAGCCCAGTCTGCGCCGCAATCACTACGTTCTCCCCCAGCCGGCAGTTGTGGCCAATATGCACCAGGTTATCGATCTTCGTTCCGCGCCCGATTCGCGTCTCATCCAGCGCCCCCCGGTCAATCGTTGTGTTGGCCCCAATCTCCACATCGTCTTCAATCACCAGCCGGCCCACCTGCGGAAATTTCTCATACCGCCCACTCTTCGCGTCCCGCACATATCCGAACCCATCGCTTCCCAGCACCGCCCCCGCATGCACAATCACCCGATCGCCCACCGTCGTCCCCGCATAAATCGTCACATTCGGATAAATTTCGCACCCGCTCCCAATCTTGACCCCGCCTCCAATCACGCATCCCGCGCCGATTCTCGAACCTTCCCCAATGTCCGTGCCCTCGGCCACTACAGCGCGTTCCTCCACCACCGCGCCCGCTCCCAGCCGAACCGAAGCATGCACCACCGCGCTCGCATGTACGCCAGTTTCCCGCCCCGCCCGTTTCCCATCCTGCAGAAACGCGGCCGCCCGCGCAAACACCAGCTTCGGATGCCGGCAGATCAACAACGGCTTCCCCGACGCGCCCGTCGCAAATTCTCCCGCAATCACCGCTCCCGCCCCCGATTGCATCGCCCGCGTCAGATATTTTTCATCTTCCACAAAAACCAGATCGCCCGCCGCAGCCGACGCGAGACTCGCCACTCCACTCACCCGCGTGCTTCCATCCCCCAGTAGCCTGACTTCGAGCGCCCCAGCGATCTCTTGCAAAGTGTGCTTCATCGCTCTCACTCTACCCCACGGCCCTGATCAGACGAAAGTCCGCGCCATATCGGTTGAATCATTGGAAGGCTCCCGGTCCACAATCGAGATCCATCGCCCGGCAGGAGATAATCAAAAGGATGATAATTGACGATACGATGACTTCTCGAATCGCTCCCCGCCGCACCATAATCGCCGCCCTCGCTTTCGCGGCCCTCATTCTCTTTCCTATTCATTCCTCCGCCGAGCAACCCTCCCGCCGCCTCATCCTCAAAGACGGCTCCTATCAATCCATCACCAAGTATGAGGTCAAAGGCGACCGCGTGCGCTACTACAGTGCTGAGCGCGAAGAATGGGAAGAACTTCCGTCCTCTCTGGTCGATTGGCCCGCTACCGAAAAATTCGAGAAAGACCGAGCCGCCGCTCCCGCCATTCCCGAAGCCGCCCTCATCGACAAGGAAACCGACGCCGACCGCGGAGCCGGAGAAGCTCGCCTCCCGCAAGTCGCGCCCGGCCTTCACCTGCCCGAACTTTCCGGCATGTTTCTACTCGACAATTTCAAAGGCCAGCCCCAGCTTATCGAACTCCAGCAGGACGAAGGTGACATCAATCGTGGCTCCAAAGCCAGCATCCTTCGTGGCGCGATCGTTCCCGTCGCCGGCGCCAAGCAAACCATCGAACTCGATGGCGAGCACTCGACCGTCTACGCTCACGTCGCCGTTCCTTCGATTTACATTAACCCCGAAGACGAAACTTCCACCCCGGAGCCGCCGTCCGGCCAAACCGCTTCCGCTCAGCCTTCGCAGCCCAGTCTCGACGCTCCCCGCGCCCAGCCCGCCCAGCCGCAGCAGCCCCAACAAGCCGTCGTTCCCTTCGATCGTTTCGTCATCGTTCACCTGAAAGTAAAAAGTGGCAAACGCATCGTCGGTGATCTCAAACGCTCCGCCAGCGGCAAAACCACTCCAGAACAAACTTCCGTCAAGACCACCATCGACCGCGTCACCGGAGGCTGGCTCAAGCTAACTCCCACCGAAGATCTCGCCCCCGGCGAATATGCCATCGTCGAAATGAAGGGATCGCAAGGCATGAACCTCTACCTCTGGCCCTTCAGCGTCAATCCTAACGCCCCCGCCAACGCGAATCCCTGGACCCCAGAAATAAAAGACGTGAAAGAAGTGAAAACTAAGAGTGCTGAACCGCAGAAGCCGAAGGAAAATTAGTAGCTTGTGAAGGCGCGGTTTAACGCCATTTTTCGTATTCGTCGATCCCCGCGATCAGCGAACTCGTGTGATGTCCTGCACCCAGTTTGTCTCCCAGGTCTTGCCCTCGTCTGGCGAATCCGCTTGCTCCCAGTGGCCCGATGTCGGAGTGATGTTGGACCAGATAAAGCGCGCCCGAACTCGCTTTCCCTTGACCGTATCATCCCCATAGAAAGTGCCCACGCCATTGTGGAAGCCTCCAATCATCGGCGGATCCAATGGTTCGGATGGTGTCCTGCTGTCGAGCCACCAGATTGACCACTGCTGGGTCTTCGGGTCGAAGGACCGCAGAGCGACACCGCGATAGGGAGCACCGGGAACGCTGAGCACCGTATCGTCGACATTGCTGTAACTCCCCATAAGCGGTTGATTCGACAATGTGCCTTCGAATTCAATCCACTCGTGATTATTGGCGAGTCGCTGCTTCAGCTTTCGATGATGGGCCTGCCATTGACCAACCAGGAAGTCGAAGTCGTGAAGACCGGGGACTGCACTCTCTTTCTGATTCATCCCGGAGCCCGAATCCTGGTGCGATTGTGCGGCCAACTGTCCAGGCGCTGCCAGACACAGACTTAGCAGCGCGATGATGACTGAACGGCGATGAATGGTCACGATGCCCCCTTTTGAATTGCGGCGGTAGCCAATTCTCAACAATGCTTGAACTTCGATTCGCCGATACGTGCTCATCGTCCCCTCCGGAATCAAATTGAACGAATGCCACCTTTTTAATTTG
>Ga0209040_10000714_pt1 | contig 25851 bp, 24 predicted proteins | sample BogFormECP12_OM3_FD_188240 | JGI IMG/M metagenome (GOLD analysis project Ga0209040, IMG submission 188240) | Bog forest soil microbial communities from Calvert Island, British Columbia, Canada - ECP12_OM3 (SPAdes) (version 2) | ecosystem: Environmental > Aquatic > Freshwater > Wetlands > Bog ... | reverse complement strand
CACCGTCCTTGGTTTCGGAAGCTGTCAGGCACCCACCAATCACCGTCCTTGGTTTCGGAAGCTGTCAGGCACCCACCAACGATCGTTCCCAAAAACGAAGGTTTTTGGGACACAGCGAGACCTCCACGACGACCTGCAGGTTTGACATCCCAAAAATCTGTCCCGATTCGTCGGTGGGGGAGAGTAGAACTCAACGCATGGGTGAGCTGCTGGGATATGCGCGGGTTTCGACGAATGAGCAGAGTCCCGACAGTCAAGCCGACGCCCTAACTGCTGCAGGTTGCCGGCAGGTGTGGACAGATGTGGCCTCAGGCGTTTACGCCGACCGTCCGGCCCTCGGGAAACTGGTAGCCGCGGCCGCGGCCGGAGACACGGTGGTGGTCTGTCGGCTGGATCGACTTGGCCGCTCCCTCCCGGATCTGTTGAAGCTCATCGGAGACCTGGCCGGCGGTGACGTGGGACTGCGGTCGCTCGCCGAGCAGATCGACACGACCAGCGCGACAGGACGATTAGTGCTGCATGTCTTCGGTGCCCTGGCTGAGTTCGAACGGGCTCTGATGCATGAGCGCACGATGGCCGGCCTGGTCGCCGCCCGGTCTAGAGGGCGCGTGGGCGGCCGTCCCCGTGCCCTCACCGCAACCCAGCTCGCGCACGCAGAGGCACTGGCGTACGCCGGTACGCCGGTACGCGAGATCGCCGAGCTCCTCGGCGCGGGACGGTCGACGGTGTATCGAGCCCTACGGACCACGCCGCCGTCAGAACATCCGCACCGATCCGGCACACAGTTGACTCTGACCCCTGCTACCCCGAAATGAGCAGCTCGCAAAGGGATAAGGGTGCGCACTTTTACCGAAGCGACTTTCAAGTACACACACCCCGAGACGCGGCGTGGAAGGGGCCTAAGGACGTGAGCGCTACGCCACGGAGTTCGTCGCGGCATGCCGGCGAATCGGTCTGCAAGCAGTTGGGATCACAGATCACCACGACATGCTGTTTATCCCTTTGATTCAGCAAGCGGTCAAGGAAGAGGTCGACCCAGACGGCAAGCCATATCCGGAGGGCGATCGACTCGTCGTCTTTCCTGGAATCGAGCTCACCCTTGCTCTGTCCCGGCAGGCGTTGCTGCTCTTAGACCCAAACCTTCCGGCTGCCCACCTACCAGATGTGTTGCAAGCTTTGGCTATAACACCCCACGACCACGATGACCCCACGCTGCCGGATGCAACACCGTTAGAGCACATTCAGTCCCTCACGGACTTACATAGGATCCTCGACCAGCGCCCGTGGCTGAAGGAACGCTACATAGTTCTACCCAACGTGACGGACGGTGGGCTTGGAACCATCATGCGGAAAGGCATGCAAGCGGAGTACAAGGAGATGCCTTGTGTCGGTGGCTATCTCGATGGTTCGACCGATAAGACTGGGACAGGAAATGCAACGATATTTGCGGGTAAAGATGTGGCGTGGGGGAACAAGTCTCTTGCGCTCTTCCAGACATCCGACAATCGCACATCCACGTTCGAAAAGCTTGGAAAACACTCGACCTGGGTCAAGTGGGCCGAACCGACGGCTGAGGCCCTTCGGCAGGCCTGTCTTGGACAGCAGTCCCGCATCTCACATCGTCCTCCGGAACTCCCTACGGTCTACATATCCCAGCTTGTTGTCTCTAACAGCAAGTTCTTGGGCCCGTTTGATCTCGATTTCAACACCCAATACAACGCCATCATCGGGGGGCGGGGGACCGGTAAGTCGACGATCCTCGACTATCTTCGCTGGGGCCTCTGCGACCAGACTGCACACGCAGATGATGACGATCTCGCTAACCCAACTCTGCGCAGAGAACGCCTCATCAACAACACACTGGAGGCAGTAGGCGGTCAGGTAGAAGTCCACTTCTCTATCAACGAGATCTCCCACGTGGTGCGCCGGGATGCCGTGACTGGCGAGATCCTGCTCAAGGTCGGGCCGGAGGACTACGTGAAAGTGCACGAAGACGAGGTTCGCGCGCTCCTGCCTGTGCATGCCTATAGCCAGAAACAGCTCAGCAGCGTTGCGCTACGGGTCGATGAGCTCACCAGATTCGTAAACGCCCCCATCCAGCGGGTTCTCGACACAGTTGATCAACAGATCACCGAAGTGTCCGGTCAGTTCCGAGAGAATTACGCGCGGGTGCGACGAGCCTGGGACCTGGAAGCCTCCGCCTCACGGCAGCGGTTGGCTGAGAAATCCCTCGCGGAACAAGCGGCCAATCTTCGTGGGCTCCTGACAGACCTGTCAGAGGACGATCGAGCGGTTCTAAACGCTAAAGCCGGTGTTGACCGTGCGCGAGAGGCTGAGCAAAAAGCCCAGCGCAGTCTGTCGGACGTAACCGACACGGGGGCGGCCTTCCTAGAAGCCGTCAGGCTCGCCGTTCACGACCTCGAAAGTGAGGAATCCTCTGGGGCCCCTGAAGGTGTACTCGCGTCGGCCAGACTGGCCCACGCTGAGCGTCTTGATCTGCTTAGCGCCCTGCAGCAATCCATAGAGTCCTCCCTGTCGACACTGGCGCAGGCAAACACACCGGGCTCAGCGTTGTACAGCGCTCAGGATGGGGTCCGCGAAGCTATCAACGACTTTGACGTGCGGTACGAGGGAGTGAAGCAGCGGTCAAGCACTCAACAGACACGTCTCGACGATTTGGCCGAGGTCGAAGGGCGTCGCGGGGCGGCGAGCGAACTCTTGCAACAACACGAGCGGGATCGAAAATCCTTAGGAGACCCAAAGGCTAAACATGCACAGCTTCGACAACAACTGGTCGGTCTCTATCGAGATCGCTCTCAGCTGCTCACTGACGAATGCGACCGTCTCACAACATTGTCCGGCGGCCTGCTGCGCGCCTCCGTAAAGCGAGGCCAAGGCCTCGCTGCCATCGAGCAGAAGTTTCGTGGGATCCTTCAGGGCTCAGGTGTACGTGGCGCGAGGGTCGATGATCTCTTTGCTAACCTGCGCGCTTCGTCAGATCCTCTGACGACCTGGGAAACGGTCCTACTTGATCTTGAAAACATCTCACGCTTGAACGCGGACGACCAACACACATCTGAACTCACTCCGAATCTCAGCCGCCTTGAGTTCCCCTTGGCGAGTCAACAGGGACTCCGTAAGCAGATCACTGCCGATGGCTGGCTCGATCTCGCACTCACTCCTCTCAGCGATGAGCCGGTCTTCGAGTACCAAACCAAGGAAGAAGAATTCATCGCCTTTAGCGCCGCGTCTGCAGGGCAGCAGGCCACCGCTCTCCTCCAAGTCCTTCTGGCTCAGACCGGTATGCCGCTGATAATTGATCAACCGGAAGAAGATTTAGACAATCAGATCGTTTTAAACGTGGTTGAACAGATCTGGTCTGCCAAGAACCGGCGCCAGCTGATCTTTGCAAGTCACAACGCGAACCTGGTCGTCAACGGCGATGCCGAACTCGTCGTCACGTGCGATTACCGGAGAGCAGGCGACCAATCGGGCGGGAAAATCAACCAACAAGGGGCAATCGACATTCCGGCTGTCAGAAACGAGATCACAAAGGTCATGGAGGGTGGAGAGCGGGCCTTCCGACTCCGCAAGGAACGCTACGGCTTCTAATCGACATTCTGAGAAGAACGCCTCGCGATCGCGATCTACCCTTTTGACACGCCTGGCTGCCAGTTTTATGGCGCAACGGTCGCACTTGGCCGGGAATGAGGGGCTGACCGCTCCTCGGTCGGCGGCGGCGCGGGTCGGGTCGCAGTCGCACCAACTTCGTGGCGGCGCATGTTAGTTTCCGCTCATGACAACGGCTGCGCGTCAGCGCGGGCTGCTCACGTGCGGGGTCGTCGCGGGGCCGCTGTTCGTGGTGGTGTTCCTGATCGAAGGGGCGCTGCGGCCCGACTACAGCCCCATGCGCCAGCCGGTGAGTTCGCTGTCGATCGGGAGCACGGGGTGGACCCAGATGGCGAATTTCCTGATCACGGGCCTCCTGGTGCTCGCATTCGCACTCGGGCTGCATCAGCGCGACAACGGGCTATTGCTGCCGATCCTCATCGGCCTCATCGGCGTCGGGCTGATCGGCGCGAGCGTGTTCACGTGCGACCCGATCAACGGCTACCCGCCCGGAACGCCGCTGTCGCCAGTCGCCACAACATCAGGGACGCTGCATAATTCGTTCTCCTCGCTGGTCTTTTTCGGGTTGCCGATCGCCTGTCTCGTGGCGGCACGTCAGTTCACTCGCGAGGGCAGCGGCGGGTTCGCGTGGTACTGCGTTGCCACGGCAGTCGCGTTCGTCGTGCTGTTCGTGCTGGCCGGGTCGGGGTTCAGCCAGAATCCGGCATTCCTGCCGATCACCGGACTGATGCAGCGGCTTTGCTTGGCCGTCGGTTTCGCGTGGCTGACGATCCTGGCGCTCCGCAAAATGCGTCAGCCAGGCACCTCATCGCCGGGTCACTAAGTCGCCGGACTCAGGGCCGGGAATGAGGCGATGACGGCTCCGGGTGCGGCGGCGGCGCTGGCCGCAGGCGCTCCGATTCGTCCACGATCTCGTCCTGGTGCTCGACATGCTCAGTGCCAAATGGAGAGCGGGCCTTCCGACTCCGCAAGGAACGCTACGGCTTCTAACTGAGCCGCTCAGTTCACTCGCACAGCCCGATAGTCGCAGTGAAGCGGGTGTCGACGACGCAAAAAGCATCCCCCGACAACCCCGGCATCCGGCGTCACCACCACGGTGACCCCCGACATCCAACATGGGAAGGTCACGTGGCAGTCACCGCGGATTAACTCGATGTAATGTGCGTCGGACCGCCCGGCAGCTTGCCGAAGGCGCCGCCGACTGTCAGCGAGTATGCATACGCCAGGCGCTCCAACACGCTTGCGGTGGTCGTGCTCGCGGCCGACTTTTTGATCTGCTCCAACAACACCAGTTTCGCGTCACGCTCGGCGGCGTCAATCTGATCCTGGTCAGCCATCCGAATTCCCCTTAGTTCAATAGTGGGGGATTGTCCCCCACCGCTAAACGTAGCCGCCGGGCAGTGCCGTCATCCTCTCCGCGGGCACTGTCAACTTGAGGTCGTGTGGACGTTCTGCTAACCACATAAGCCTCGACGTCGACGTGCAACGCCAACCCAAGACGCTGCCCTACGTGCCCAGCGAGGACGAGATCCGCCGCTACTACCAGACCGTCTGGCAAGCCCGGCGCAGCGGCGACATGATCCTGATCAAGACACTGCTCTACACCGGCGTCCGCGTGGCCGAGCTTGTCGCCATCGGCATCGATGACGTCGACCTGGACGCCTGCCGGATCCGCATCACCCACGGCAAGGGCGGCAAAGACCGGGTCGCGCCGTTCCCGCAGACCTTCCGCGAGACCCTGGCCCTGCACATCGCCGATCGGCACAAGACCGGCGGCACCTACCTGTTCGAATCCTCCTGGAAGAAGCCATATTCGACCCGAGGCGTGCGCGCCCTGCTCGCCCGCTACGCGAACGCCGCCGGGCTGCCGCACAACATGCCGCCCCACCGGCTGCGGCACTTCCTGTTCACCTGGCTCAAGACCCAAGGCATCGACGACGCCCTGATCCAGCCCTACAGCGGCCACGCCAGCCGCCAATCACTCGAGATCTACAGCAGACTCGCGCTCAGCGACGCCCAAGCCAGCTACGACCAAGCCATCGGCCGATTCCCCGTCTGAAGATCATTCCCAGTTTGCGGCTGGCGACACGCTCAGGAGGTCCGGGCCTGTACCGCGCTCTGCGTGAGCGCGGAACCGCCAAATTAGCGGTAAAAATACCGGTTTCGAACGGGTATTTTTTGCGCCAGATCGGTTGCGGCGCAGTGTCGGTGAACCTGGATACGATTAAGCCAGGTCGTTGAATGTCGCGCATTGATAGGGGGCAGGTGAACCCATGAACAACCCGAGCGATGACCACGCTTCGAGGGCTAATTACCAGGTTCCACACGGGCAATTATTCGACCGGGTTGATTGCTGCATAGTGTCGGCGTCCGCCGATACGATCCGCCAATGAGCGATCGGCTGGATAAGTTGCTCGAACTGGCTGCGGCGGCGCCACGGTGGGTGAACGCGGCAAAGCTACTGCGATCGATGCTGCTGGTTGGGCGCCGACCGGATAACGAACGACGTGTTGGCGTGGAACGGTACGCCTACGGTGCAGCAGCTGTTCGGGCGTGCAATGGTTTCGAGGCTGCGGTGAGTCACGTCCTGGCGAAAGACCGCGAGATTGTGGGCGCGGCGTGGGCGCAGCGGCGTCCGCGCGTTCTTGAGGTTGAGGCCGCGCTCGACGGCGATGAGCACTTTGGCGCGCCGGCCGGATCTTGTGAGCGCCATAGAGGCGCTGGCGCAGGAAGAGTCCGCAGCCGTCGTCGCGTCGATGCGCAAAGGGAACGTGATTGCGGCGGCGGACCTGCGGGTCTATGGGGTTTTGCGCCGCCGCAGGGAGCGGGAAGCAGAGATTGCGGCGGTTACGAATTTGGCAGCGGCCGGCGCGTCGAGCTTTGATCAACGCGCTGCGGTGTGGCGCGGTTTCCAGGATCGACTACAGGCGGTGACGGAGGTCGTGGTGTCTCGGATCAACGCCGAAACACGACGTGTCCTCGACTTAGAGGACACCACGAGATTGATTGCGGTGAAAACGTGGCTAGAAATGCAAGACACAGAAGTAGATGAGTGATGGCTGAACATTTCGAAATGGATGCCCCGGCGACCCGCGAAGGGTTGACGGCAGTGGCAGAGAGGCGTTCGGCTACAGCTTCGGGTTATTCGCCGCTGCCGGTGGGGCCGTACATCGGATTGGTGAGTGCCGCTGCCGAGTCGGTACTCACCGAATTGCTCGTCGAGCGCTCAATGTCGATCGCCCAGGGGGTGGCGGCGACTGAGGCGAGTACCGGCGCGGTTGAGACCACCGAAGCGGTGGATGCGTCGAGCTTAGCCACGTAGCCAGAGAGGGGAAACACTGATGGCGTCACCGCACCCACCGCTGAGCAGCCAGCATGCGCACGTGACGCCACCGCCTGGGGTTGTCGGGTCACCCGCGCGGCCGCCGCACAGATGGCGGTGGCTGCGGGTGGCGGCCGCTGCCGCCGTTGTGGTGGCGGCGATGGCCGCTGGTGCTGCTGTCACGTACGGGATGGTTTCGCATAGCAATGCGCCGACAGAAAAGACCGTCCCATCCACGTCGCCGCCGGCACCTCCGATCTATAGTGCCGCGGAGCGATCCGCCGCGAAACAGCATGTGTGTGAGATCTTCGATGCGTCGGCGCGGGGCGGCAAGGGCAAAGGTGGAGTAATCACCGACGGTGAATTGAACATTCCAGTCGTGCTGCGGAAGCTGGGTAGCGTTGTTGCCGTTGAAAATGCGTTGGCGCCAGCGACCCCGATAGAAGTGGCCGAGGCTGCTCACAAATACGTCGATATGGCGCTGCAGCTGATAACAGCTGCCATGCAGAGCGATGCGTCGATCGATGAGCTCTCGCGTCTTACTGTGGCAGGAAACGACGCGACGTATGCGTTTGCTGATGTGTGCGGGCTGAAACACTGATGGCAACCACCTCGGCGCCGTTGCCCGGTCCGGTGGATAACGGGCCGCAACGGTTCCTACAGATGATCGGCAGGGCTAAACCGACAGCACCAGACGGGTTTATTCCGCATGTCGGCATGCCCGGCGGGGCCGATATACCGCCGCCGGGAGGGTTGTTTGGGCGTTTTGTTGTCGCCGGGATGTGGCCGCCGGAGTCCGAGACGGAGGTTGACGAGACCGGCGAGAAGTGCGCGCAGTTGGCGCGTGAGGTGGAAGCGGCCGATGAGGAAGCTTCGGCGCGCGCGAAGAGAGTCTTTGACGAGGCATGGTCGGCCGGTGCCGGCGCCGCGGCGGCGCAGGCGCACTACGACCGCGAACATGCGCTGGACGGCCGACTGATTCACGTGTGCGAAACGCTAGCGGCATGTTACGCCGCTGGCGGCCGAGACATTCGCGGCGCGAAGCGGTGGATGCGCCAGTGGGCCGATGAGGCCGACGCCGAAATTGAGGCGGCGCTGCGGTCGGGCAACATCAAGACGACCGCCGCCGCGCAAGTGGCCATCAATACGATTCAGTTGAAGTACCGGACGCTGGTGATTGAGCGGGGCATCGAAACCCAGGCGCACATTAATGGCTACGCGGTCGACCACGTCATGCCGCTCGGCAACGGGATCGCCGCGCAGCATGGCGGTCCGCCACCGCGTAGCCCACAGGAACGAGCTGACGACGGAGATCAGTTAGGGACCGATATGCCCAGCGCAGCCCCGGCGGACGGGGTCGGTGTTACCGCCGGAGCAAGCGCGAACGGCAGCAAGGACGGTGGGCTAGCAGATCCGTGGCCCACACCGGGGCCGGGAGGCGGGGCCGGGAGGGCCGGGGGTGGGCTGGGAGATGCATTGCCCACGCCGCGAACGTCGGCGAGTGGGCCGTCATCCCCGTTGAGGTCTGGCCTGCCCGGGCTGCCAAGTATGCCTACCGGTGGCGGCGGTAGCGGATTTCCGCTGTCGGGATTTCAGGGACTGCTGGGTGGTTTTGGTGGTTTCCCGGGTGGGGGGATGCCGGGCGCGGGGGGTTTGGCGTCGTCGGCGACTCCGCCGGCGGTGCCGTCGTTGGGGATGGATTTCGGGCGTGGATTGGCGGCTGGGGCGACGGCGGCGGGCGCGGTGCCGGCGGTGCCGCAAGCTCCGATGACGCCGTTGACGGCGCCGGCGGTGAGTGCCCCGGTCGCGGCGGCTCCGGCGGCGGCGCCGGTGTCTGCTCCGGCATCGACTCCCGCGGCCGCGCCGGCGCCCGGTGTGCCTGCTGGGGAGGGTATGACTCCGTACGGGTCGGTGCTGCCCCCACAGGCGGCGCCGTCTACAGCCTCTGCGGGTTCGGCGCTGGCGGCACCGTCGATCCCGGCTGAAGGCAGCGGTGGTTCGTCTGCGCCTGGGCCGGGTGCTGGGTTGATGCCGGTTGCGGGTCGACGAGACGGCGCACCGGTACGCCGGGACTTGGCAGAGTGTGACGTGGAGCGGGCGCGGATCGCGGTGGCCGAGCTAGCAGGCGCGGCGAGCATGACCGATCCGGGCCTGGATTGGGCGGTGGCGGTCGGCCATAACCGTACGTCGGGGATGACGACGCTGTGGGTGGCGACCAACGACGGGGCCACGTATATCCCGCCGGGCGTGCACCTTCGGAAGACGATGCCGGTGGCCGCGAAATTCGATGAGGACTTCGATGCCCGCTGGTTTGGCTGGGTGAATCCGGCGGATAAGGCGGTGCGTGCGGCACGGGCCTGCGGCGATGATGTCGGGGCGGTCGCGACCACGTGGGCGTATCCGTCGGACTATCTAGCGGAGTATCCGGCGGTGCATGAGGTGGCGACCGGAGTACCCCCGGCCGGGCTTGACACGCCGGCGGCGAAGTTGTTGCCCTCGCGATCGCACCGTTTACAGACCGTCGATGCCGCGCTGTACGCCGATTTGAAAGGGGCCGGCGAGTCAGTGGTGGGGGAGTACTGCCGAGAGTTGGTGCGGCGGTTGGTGTTCGGCGCTGCCGGTGATGACCTGCCAGCGGTTGCCCAGTCGGTGGCGCAAGCGCTAGTGGCTCAGCGGTGGCCGAAGGCCGAGGAGTGGGCGGCCCTGGGCGCCGAATACGACGACACGCGGCTGCTGATGGGCGCGCAGCGCCCCGGCCTGAACGGTGTCGAAGATCAGGAGCAAATGCTCAGCTACGCAAAGTTGTTCGCTAAGGCGCGGCAACTGGAAGCCCTCGTCTGCTTTGAGCGCTACGGCGGGGATTTGGCGAACGTGGTGTATGCGGCATGGGTTGCCGGCGTACGGATAGAGTTGGCCCGGCGATGATCGACGACGACAGTCTGCCCGGGAAGGTGGCGCAGCTGCTCAGCGAGCCCCACCCCCGCGTTCTTGCGCAAGGGCAGAGGCCGGATCGTGAATTCAGCGTTTCGCCGCTGGGCCGGGCTCAGGCGATGCTGTGTCTGGCGGGGGATTTGGTCACCGAAGCGGATTATGGTGCGGCGGTGCCGGATTGGGAGGAACGCCACGCGCGGTTGCGCGTGTTGCGGGACGAGTTGAGTGCCGGGGTGGTTGTCGGCGCCCGCCGAGACGCGCTGCGGGCCGAGGTTGAGAATCTGTGTATGCGCGGCCGGGCCCGCTGGAAACAAACCGAAAGGCTGCATCTGGAGCTGGCGGCAGTGGCGCGGCGCGCGGCGGCGATCCTTTTGCACTGTAAAGAACGCCAGGCCGAAATCGCCACAGCTGGGCTTGGGCGTGCTGATGAGATCGGGTACCTGATGGCGATGCGGGATCGGATCGACGCCGAGACGCGGCGTGTGTTAGATCTGCACGAGCAAACTGCCGCGATCTCGGTGGCGCAGCTCTACGCCGCTGCCGCGGAACGAAATTAGAGGCCGAGGCCGTAGTCCTGGCCGCGGCTACGGCTGCGGCTGCGGGCCCGGTCCCGAGCGGCGATAGCGTCGAGTTGCGCTGCCACGCGCCGCATTTCGTCGAAGTGATCGAGGAGTTGATCGCGGCGGCGCAGCAGCTCGCGTGCTGTTTGATACTGCGGCCCGGTCTGGGATTGCGCGGTGGTGGCCAGATGGTGGTCGGCGCGTTCGATTGCGGTGCGGGCTCGTTGGTGGGGGTGGTCGGGGGCGCCGAGGTGTTGGGCCCAGGGCAGCAGGTGGTCGGCCGCGGCGGTCAGGGTGTGGGCCGGCTGGCGGTGATCGGGGGTGGTGATCAGCAGGAGTTTGGTGTTGGTGGCCGCGGCGTTTTCGGCCAGCCGGTGCAGGTGTTCGGGCTTGAGGTGATCAGCGTCGTCGACGACTACGAGGCTGCCTAGGGGGAGTTTCCAGCTCCCGGTGTGCAGCTTGTCGAGTGCCTGGTCGGGGCTGGTGGTGGTGTCGGCGTAGCGGTTGTTGGCGGCGTAGTCGGCGGCCTGTGGTGTGGCCGGCAGGGCCAGCACGCGCTGGTTGTCGCGGTGGGCGGCCTCGGCAAGGGCTGCGAGCGCTGCGGGCTTGTCGGCACCGGGGTACAGGTGCAGCGATTGGACGGCTTGAAGGCTGCGCGCGATGTCGGTGACCGTACGCCGGTGGGGATCGTCGAGGTGATTAAGGGTATTCGGCGCGATGGGGTGGCCGGTGGCGGGCGCGAAGCCGCGACCGGCGATGTCGCAGAAGTCGATTTCGGTGCGCAGCGCGGGCAGCTCGGCGGCCAGGTCGTAGCCGCTGCGGGCGTCGGTGTAGGCGCGATGGGCGGCGCGCAGCCGGGCACGGGTGCGCTCGTGGCGATCGCGGAGGGCGCGCACTTGGGCGGGCTGCTGGGTGCGGTCGGTGGCGGCCGCGGCCTGCATGACGGTTTGGGCGCGGTCGTCTCGGCCGAGGATGGCGCGTAACCGGGCGGCGGCTTCGCGGCTGGTGCCGCGTTGGGCGACATGGACTGCTTCGTCGGCGATCACGATGTGTTCGTGGTCGGCTTCGCCGGCAGTTTTCTCATAGGTGTAGACGTGGTTTTCGTCGCGGCCGCGGGTCATCGCGACGTAGGCCAGGGCGCGGGTGGAGCGGTCGCTGAGGACGGCGTGGGCGGTGCCGGCGGTCAGTGCGTCGCCGGCGGTTTCACCTTGGGAGGCGTGCACGGTGACCGCATAGCCGTGGGTGACGTGCTCGGAGAGATAGTCGCCGGAGAATGCCGCGCGGGCGTTATCGGTGATGCGGTGGGCGTCGATGCGGTTGTGTTCGGTGTCAACGTGGTAGACGCGCCAGCGGTGCCCGTTGCGGACGGGATCGGCGGCCGTCGTGGTATCGGTAGCGGTGGCGTTAAAGACCGGCACGGTGGCGTCGTTTTTGTGGGTGATGATCACATCACCCACGCCGATGTGGTGCCCGCGCGCACCGATGACGGTGGGCGCATCAGTGGCCACGGCCTGGCGGTGCAAGCGGGCGTTGAGGGCATCGCCGACTTCCCATTTATCGGTCATTAACAGTGCGTCTTTGCCCGCGGCGATGTCCGCCTGGTAGTTGGCCAGGGCGTCGTGGGCCATGGTCAGTGCGTCGCCGGTGTGCAGCCGATCGTGGGTGCGGTACCACTCGACAGCCCGCCGCAGCGGCTTGGGCCCACCATCGCGCAGGGCCAGTGATGCGGTGCGTTCGGCGGGGTCACGCATGCGCCACACCTCGGAGAGGCGCTGGGCCCAGGGGAGGTCCTCGACGAGCTGGCCGAACATGCCGCCGCGGGCCTTGACGGGGGCGAGCTGGTGGGCGTCGCCGACGAGCACGGTTTTCGCGCCGGCCGTGGTGGTGGCGGTCAACAATTCCCGTAGTTGTGGGGTGCCGACCATGCCCGCCTCATCGACGACAACCAGTGTTTGGGCATCGATTGTCAGCTTCTGGGCGCGGAGGTCTTTGACCGCTTTGGCGACGGTGTAGCCTTCGTCGCCGGCGCCTTCGCGCGCCGCGACGTCGACCGCTTTGCCGGTCGGCGCCAGCACCACCACCCGCCGGTTTCCGGCCCGGTGGGCCGCGGCCCGCAGCGCTTTCAGCGACGTGGTTTTTCCGGCGCCAGCCGGCGCCGACAGCGGCTGGATCAGCCAGGGCGAGGTCGCGATCTCGGTGATCGCCCGGCCTTGATCGGGTGACAAACCGGCCGTGTCGACGGCCGCCTCGGCGATCACACCGCGCTCGTCGCGCGCGCCCATCAGCTCCAACAGGTCGGCCTCTTCGGCGATGATCGGCGTCGTGGTGAACCGTTCGTGGCCTTCGCGTTCATGGGCGCGGCGGGGCTCGCTGATCCGCAGGCCGATGCGGTCGACGATGCCCTCGATCAGGGTCCGCGGTGTGCCCGGTGCGCCATCGATCGCCACCGGCAGCCGCGCGCCGACAGCCTCCACCAGATCGGCCCGTGTGAACGCCGGTTTGTCGATCTCGGCCGCCGCTTGCCGGGCCACCGTAACCACGTTGACGCCGGCGGATTTGCGTTCTCGCCGGGCCTGGGCTTGGGTGTGTTCGTCGATGACGAACACACCGAAGCGAGTGGCCCATTCCTGGCGTAATTCGGCCCACGGCTTGTGCTCGGGCTTGGCCGGCCGCGTCGCTCGTTGGGCGGCCGCCAACTGCGCCGCAGTGGCACCAACTTCCTCGTCGAGGACCAGATTCTGTTCGGCCCATTCGCGCAGTTGGGTGGAGCGTTGCGACCCGGCCGCCAGCTTGTGCCGGTCGACGCCAGCGATCTCGGCCATGCCGGTATGGGGGTCGATCGCGCCCCACTCGAGCTCAATGGACTGGTTGGTTTCGCGGCGCAGTGTGGCCTGGTAAACGATGCCCGCTGCCTTGGCTTCATGGTGTAAAGACTTCGAGTCGTAGGACACCAGTGCGCCGTCGCTGCGCGCCTGCCTGTTCGGCAACAGGACGTGGGTGTGTAGGTGCGGATCCCCGGCCCGGTTGGTCTCATGTTGGTAGGCCGCCGCCACGAAGCCGGGTAGTCGCACGAGGTCTTTTTTGTCCGTCTCCGGGTTGTGGACGCGGGTGTAGCCGGCGTGGGTGTACAGGTACTCCATCGCCTCTCGAACTGCGGTGTTGTGAGCGTCCAGCAGGGCTTTGGAGATCACGTCATCGCGGGTGAGTGCGCGCAGCATCGACACACTTTTCGGGGCGCAAAACGTTAAATCGAAACCGTGCGTGGAGCGCGCAGTGTAGGCGCGGCCCGTGGCCCCGTTGGGGGCGATTCCGTCATCAAGCCAGCGCGCCACCACGTCCATGTCGGCCTCGCCGCCGGCGCGCTCGGCAGCACCCAAACCGACCAGCGCGGCGGCCTTTTCAGTGTCGCCCACACACAGCCACACCGGCGCGCGGGTCTCACCCTCCGAGTAGTACTCGGCCAGCCCACCGCCGGCTCGTTGGCGCCCTGCCGCCGACAATGCCGCCCGCGCGGTGTCGTTGTAGTACCGCACCGAATGCCGCTTCAACGGCGGCGAAATCGTCAGCATCCGACCACCTGTCCCAACGCGACCGGCCGCATCGGGCGGGCGGCGGTCTGAGCAACCGAAGGTTGCTCAGACCCATGATTGCATCACCTTGTGCCAATGTGCCACGTCTGAAAGCGGTAAGTTTTGATGAATTGCTGTGCGGCGGCGCGATATCGAGTGAGGCGGCGGGAAATAGCGAGAATGAGAGAGAACCATCGGTAAAACGGTTGTGGGGCAAACGTAGTAGGGGAGGGCCGGTTGTGTCCAACTGCGGGGCAACGAATTCGGCCTAGAGGGCTGTGAGGCCGGCGGCCGGGGTCCCGCACAGGCTGCCGGCCGACCGACCGGGCTGGCAACCGGGCGCGGGCAGGTCAGGTACGGATTATGCCGAGCCGACCCACCGGTGAAATGACACGTCGAAGCGTGGTTGCGCCGGCGGCGCAGGCCAGCTTCCGGTAACGATCCAGTGCACAACTGAAGGCGGCACCGGGTCCAGTGTGGCCAAAACCTGGATCAGTGCTTGCTCAACCACCACCGCAGGCTACCCAGGGTCTCCGCCGCGTGCCCGGCGAAGTGCGGTGTCGATGGCGGCTGTCTGGGCGGCCGCGGCCGTGGTGCGGCGCTGGGCAGCGCGGCGGGTCAGGCGGGCGGCTTGAGCGCGTGCGGCCGCGTGCCCGGGACCATTGAGGGCGGCGCGGCCGGCTTCGCGTGCGCGGGCGTGCTCGGTGGGGGTGGCGGTGGTGCTGGCGCTTGGTTGGCGTGTGGTGGCGTCCGGTGGTGTGTGGGGTGTCCAGTCGAGGCGTTGGAGGCGGCTGGACAGGAATGCTGCGGGGCGTTCGATGTGGTTGGGCCATGACCAACCACATCGGCGCATGTCGCGGTTGAGGGCGTTGGTGATCTGTTGTGCGGACCACACGTTGGGGTCGATGCCGGCGGCGGTGATGGTGTCGCAGATGCCGCCAATGTGTCCTTGGCCAAGTCCATGTGAGCGCGCGACGAGTTGTGCGGCGAGCCGCTGGACCGGTAGTGGTCTTGGTGTGGTGCGCCAATGCCGTGTGGGTTTGGCTGAGAGGTTTTTGTGCGGGCGCGGGTGCGCGCTTGGTGAGTGAGTTCTTACAGGAGGTAGGGAGTTACTACCGCCTGACGGCGGTAGGTGGAAATCACTCACACGCCGCCGCGAGATCAGGTGGTACACCGAGGGTCTGCGACCGGCCGAGGGTGTGCCCGGTGAGCCATGACCGCGCTGCGCCTCGACGGCCCATTCGGCGGCTCGAAGGACGCGCCAGGCGGCGGTGACGGTGCGCACGTCACAACCGATACGCTCGGCGATGGTGGCGCGTGTGATGGCCACGTGGCGGCCGGTGGCGTGGTCGGCATGCTCAGCCATGACGGTGGCGATCGCCAGCAGTGTGGGCGCGGTGATAGACACCCGCTCGGCGGCGCACAGCGCGCCCAGTGCCCGCGAGTGCGCCCAGGTCCTCAACGAGGACAGCCAACCGTCCCGGCTGGTCCACACCGGAGTGCTGGCGCTGGTGGCGCCGGCCCGCACGATCCAGCTGCGCCGGCCTTCGCATGCGGCTGCGCGCTGGACGTGGGCGCTCAGCGACGAGGCCGCTGGCTTCGCCGAGTCTGTGAGCCGGCCAAGACGCTGCGAGGCAAGGCCGCCGCGCCGGCCAATGGTTACGCCACGATTTACGCACCGATCGCGCGCCGTATCTGGAACCGCGCCAAGGTATGCGCTACCGTGAGACGAGTCGACCAAGACACGTCCCTTTCAGGGGCAACGGGTGCGGACCCGGAACCGAGCTCCAACTCGGTTCGAACCCTCAGACAGAGGCCCCGTTAAGCGGGGCCTTCGTCATGTCAGCGGGTCAATCCGCAACCCAGCTATTGAGATGTCACGTCTGCCCAGCCAGAGATCCAGACAAGACAAGGTGCCGGGCGTGGGCTCTCACATCGCCAGCGGCAGAACCTCCTTGTCCAGATGCCTTACAAGGTCGGGTCTTCCGACGTGTGCAGCGATGACGTCAGCCAAATAGCTCGATCGATCAATCCCTCGGGCCGCCGCGGCCGCGTCGACGGCTTCACGCACTGCTACAGGGATGCGCATAGTGATGACGTGACGGGGTCCGAGATGAGCTCTGCCTGGTCTATTTGGTCCAGCCATGGCCTGATCCTGCACTGCTGAAATCTGAATTCGGTGCTGACACGCCGTCTACGCGTGATGTTTTCGTGACGCGGGTTAGGCGGCGGTGGGAGATGTGTTGGTGTGGCGGAGTTCTTGACCGCGTCGTTGATTGAATTGCCGTCGCAGCTGGGTGTAGATCGGTGCGAGCTTGTTCGGGTAGTCGCCGGGCAACATGATGCCGCCCCAGATGCCGTGGGTGGCTCCAACGGCGACCGCGTTATAGGCGCAGCGGCCGCGAAACGGGCAAGTCTGGCATTGGGCGATGACGCGGCGGTGAGCGCGTGCATTGAAAAACAGCTCAGGATCATCGGCACACGGTGTGGGCTGGTCTGTGTAAAAAAGTCGCACCTTCGCGGGCATGGTGGTGGCCGTAAAGAGCCGGGCATCGGGCCGGGCTGTTGCCGCGCGAGAGTTCCTATCGCTTCCCATGAACCGATAATAAACGACAACTAGCGATATTTATAGATAACTCTGTGGTGTGTGTCGGGTTGGTCGTGGCCCCCCAGGTTTAGGTCAGCGATGATTGTTGTCGTCATGTCCTGGGAAAAGCTCGGCGTCGCGGTACGCGACCGGCGCTGCGAGCTGGGCCTCACACAAGCCGATATTGCCGCCCACGGGGGCCCGTCGGCGCTGACCGTGCGCGCGATCGAGAACAACCGCGCTGGACGGCTGAGTCCGCGTCTGCGCCGATCACTGGAGCGGGTGCTGTCATGGCAAACGAGCAGCATCGAAACCGTCCTTGCCGGCGGAACCGCTACGGCTGCAGAGACGGCGCAGCAGATGACGGTCGGGCAACTGTTCGACCTGACCCAACGTGTGCTGGCACTACTGAAGGCGGCGGTTAATACGCTCGGCGCCGACGTGAATGAGGACATGCGTGCGGAGTTGACCGCGGTGGCTCGCGAAGCAGAGGCCACAATCCTGGAGCTGATGCCTCAGCTGGACGACGCACAGCGAGGTAAAGCTGTGGAGTTGCTGGCCGACCTGCGCGCATCGGTTGCGTAGTTACCGCTGGCCCAACTGAGGCGGCGCCGAGTGCAATGAGGCTGTCGGCTGTGCTCGGCTGATTTCTGGAGCACGCCCTTCGGTTTTTTTGGGTCTTCGTTCTGTGGCCGCCCCTCCCCCGTATTGGCCGACTTCTGCCGGGGTGGCGCAGCGGTCAAGGCTCGGCCGGTGGCCGACCGTGTAGCGGTATGGCCTTGACCGGTGGGACGCGCCGGCGCACACTCGCGGCCCCCAAGGGGGTGGGGTGCTGTTTAGAGGCGTCGTGGCCACGCCAGGCGACGCTAGCTAGCTGTGCTAGCTGTGCTAGCAGCCGCGTTCACGCAGGTAGGCGTCGATGGCTTGGTCGGTGATGGAGGCGATGCTGATGGATCTGTCGCCGGTTTCGTAGCGCAGTTTGTCGACGGCTTTGCTTAGGCGGTCTTTGACGGAGGGGCGGATGCGGACGTTGTGTTGTTCGGTGAGCCGTTCCGGGCCGGCGCTGTGCGCCGGTGGTTTGGGGTGTTCGGTGGTGGTGGCGGCCAGGCGGTCTGGGATGGTGTCGGCTGGGTGTCCGATTGTGCGGGTGATGGCGGGTTTGCGGGTGGTGGTCATGCGGGTGCTCCGATGGTGATGCCGAGTTCGTTGAGGAGGTCGTCGTAGGCGACTTGCAAGCTGAGGGATTTGCCGCCGCGGTATTTGTGGATCGGCATTTCGGCGCTGTGGGCGTCCTGGCGGGCGCCGAGGTCGGGGATGACGGTGTGGGCTACGAGGTCGCCGTATGCGGCGCGGAGCTCGCGTTCTCGGTCGATGTGTTCGCCTTTGTTTTGTCGGCGGGAAATGATGATTTTGGTGAGGTCGATGCGTGGGTTGGGTCGTAGTTTGACTTTCTGGACGGTGGTTTCGAGCCTGGTGACGCCTTTGACGGAGTCTTTGGTTGGCTCGGTGATGGCGTAGACGTCGTCGACGGTCAGAAGGACCGCAAACAGGAGCTTGCCGAGGCTTGGTGGGCAGTCGAAAAGGACGGCGTCGTAGGGCGATAAGTCGAGGCCGTCGAATGCGACGTCGAGGCGGAACACGAGGTCAGAAGCGCCGCTGGATTCGGCGTTGGACAGATCGAGGTGTGCGGGGATGAGGTCGATACCGTCCCAGTCTGTGGCGATCACGGCGTCGATGGCGGACCCGGGTTGGGTGCGGTCCATCAAGTCGGCGGTGGTGAGTTGATCGGCGGTGGTGTAGATACCGAGGCCTTCGGTCGCGTTGGCCTGCGGGTCCATGTCGACGATGAGTGCTTTACCACCGCGGTGGCTGATGGCGCTGGCCAGACCGAGGGTTGTCGCGGTCTTGCCGACGCCGCCTTTCTGGTTTGCGAGGGCATGTCGATTTGCCTGCATGGAGTTACCTTCCGTCAGTTCAGTTGGCTATGTAGCTATCCGTGCTAGCGTTGCTATGCTAGCACGGATAGCGTGGCTAGCTAGCAGTATGGGTTTCTTGGGCTGCGGGGGAATCGAGTAACGGGGGAATGAGTAAAGGGCCTATCCAGGACATACCGTGCTCCCGAACGGCGGCCTGAATCGGGGTAAAAACAAAGCCCCGGTGACAGCGCACAGCAGTCCTATTCAGTGTCAGTGCAGCTGGAGAAGGCCAACGCGGTGGGGGGCTGCCGCTTTAGAGAACGCGGCACGGTCACCGGGCGGGTCGCCGGAGGCGGCCGCTGAGGCAGAGCACACAGCCACCGAAATTCGAGCTGAGACATCACATCCTGAGCCGAACGTAGGCAAAATCAAGCAGCTTCTGTTCTCCGCCATGACCGGAATCGCCGCCGCCTTCGGTCAAGCGGCGGGTACCGACCTAGCCCACCTCGCTAGCGAGGCGCTGCAGACCTTCTGACTCCTTGCGCTAGTTGGGCGACCCGTCATCATCTAGCGTCTAGGGCTTGGTCTGGACTGAGTCCCGATAACGAACGAATATGGGATCAGGCGTTCGACCGAGTGGATTGGCAGCCGGTCAACTGACGGGTCGATAAGAATTACCTCGTGATTTGGTGGATTGCGGGCGTTGCCGAGGCCCTCCTGGTCGCGGCCTTAGCGGGTAAGCGCAGAGTGCGGAGCTGGGTCACCGACGGTTACCGCGGACTTCGTCGGTGGTGGGTCACCGACGGTTACCGCGGACTTCGTCGGTGGCTGCGAGGACTTTCGCTCCTACCCGCGTTCTGTCTCGCCCTGGTCATCGGCATCGCGATAGTCCTGGCGGCATTCTGGATTCTTGGTCGCCTGATCCGCACGAGTTCCAAACCGGCCGACCCTATCGACATCACGAAGCTGTCGTTCACGGTGGCCGGCGGCGTGGGCGCGGCCCTCGCTCTCGTCGTCGCCTACCGGCGGCAGCGGGACATCGAGCAGGGGCGGTTCGTGGAGCGGTTCGGCGCTGCCGCGGCCCAGCTCGGCGACCACGATGTCGCGGTGCGTATCGCCGGCGTGTATGCGATGGCCGGTGTCGCCGACGAATCCACCGGGGCCCGCCGTCAGCAGTGCGTCGACGTGCTCTGCGGCTACCTGCGGCTGCCCTACTCCCCCGAGCTCGGCGCCAATCACCAATCGAAGCTCGTTGTCACCGAACCGCGCACCGGCGACGACGGATCTCCCCTCGGTCAACAAGAGCGCCATCTCGAATACCGTCAGAACGACAAAGAGGTCCGCGTGACAATCGTGCGAGTCATCGCCGATCACCTGCGCGATCACGAATATCGCTGGTCTAAATGCGATTTCGACTTCCGCACCGCGCACCTGGAGGATGTCGACTTACGTCACGCAATGTTCGGCGGCACTACCCGATTCAACAAGGCGACGTTCTCCGGCCCCGCCTGGTTCAACGGGGCGACGTTCTCCGCCGACGCCTGGTTCCAGGAGGTGAAGTTCTCCGGCCCCGCCTGGTTCAACGGGGCGAAGTTCTCCGGCGACGCCTGGTTCAACAGGGTGAAGTTCTCCGGCCCCGCCTGGTTCAACGGGGCGACGTTCTCCGGCCTCGCCTGGTTCCAGGAGGTGAAGTTCTCCGGCCTCGCCTGGTTCAACAAGGCGACGTTCTCCGGCGACGTGTTCAACAAGGCGATGTTCTCCACCGCCACGTTCGCAGGGACCGACTTCGGGAGCGGAGCGCAATAGCGTTCGTAAATCCTCGACAATGGGGGCCACCTGCACCGACGTTCGATTGGGACGGTGACTTGTCGACGAAACCGGAGAACGTGACACCCCAGAACTGGCCACCCACGCCGATTGCCTGATTCGGAACGAATCCCGATATCGAAGGTTTTCGGGACGGGCGTCGCAGGACGATGCGCCTGGCGGCACCCACACAGCTAGCCCAGGCTTACATGCGTCACGGGCCGCGTGAGGCAGGGTGGGCCGAGCGCGGCTGTAGCCGGGCCGGGCGCAAGGGGCCGGTGAATGACCGGCGCCGACAGCGCTATGGCCCGGGTTCGGTCCGCACCGGCCACTCCGGCACGGCACGTCCCGCCAGTGCGCGCTGAAGGTTCCCGGGTCAAGATTCTGCTGGATGGTCTCCGGCGGGGATGGTCGCTCCGTGGCATGCGCTGTACGGCTGCTCTGAGCCGCACGGGCAGTCCTGGTCGTCCGTGACGGCGCCGGCCGGGTGGAGCCAGCCGCCGGCGGCGGAGCCGTCCGCGTAGTCGGCGCGGCGCTGCACCGGGAGCAGGCGGACCCAGCCCTGGTCGTCCGGCTGGGTGAAGAACACGACGCGCTCGGCAAGGCTGCTGCCGTCCCCGAACCCGTACCGGTCGAGCATCGCGTGGTCCACGAAGACGCGCCAGGATCCGTTCCCGTAGGTGCTGATGTGAAGTTCGAGACGCTCTGGACGGCAGGTGACCTTCTCCACGATGCCGCACATCCAGCGGGTCTCGCCGGGCAGCGGGATCTCCCGTGCGTGACCAGGATTGATGCAGGCTGCCTCGTCGCAGGCATAAGCCAGTTCCGCGCCCTCGGCCGGGGCGTGGATGAACGCGGTGTAGGCGATCCGGTGCACGTCGGCCAGGCTCGCATCCTCGGGGAAGAAGAACGCGAACGGATTCGCCCAGTCCTCCTGGATGCTCTCGGCGGCTGCCCGGCTGCTCGCCTGTTCGAGTACCGCGCGTGCCTGATCCGGGGACAGATAGATCCCGAGATCCTGGAGCTCCACGCATTTTCCTTCGAGGGCTGGCTGCCCTCCTGCTTCCTCCGCTTCCCGGTCTTCTCCAGCCAGATCGTGATCGGCGGCCGACGGGGCGGTCTCGGCGGGCGCCTCCCATCCGCAGGTCTCGCACACCTTCATCCAGCCGCCGTCCCCGGCGTGTTCGGCCCGGAGCTGGTAGGAGGCGCAGGCCGGGCACCGCTGGGGCGCGCCGAGCTGGTGGCGGTTCACCGCGACGATGAACGCCTCGATGGTCTGGCTGACCGCCGCCAGGGCGATCTGGGCATCGGGCCGGCCAGCGGAGCGCGCGTGGGTCAGCCACGCGACATAGTTCCAGGTCTTCTCGCTGAGCGCCTTCAGCAGGGCCCGCAGGGGCTGCGCGCTGCTGCCCGCGGCCACCGCCTCGCCGCACACGCTGGCCCATGCCTTGAAGTTGCCCTGCTGCAGGTCGGCGGCGCCGGCGTCTGTCTGGTACCCCAGGCCGGCGAGCTTGGCCGCCAGGGTGAGCAGCGTCTCGCGCAGCCGCATGCCGACGGCCTGGAAGTCCTCTACTTCCCTGGCCCGGTCCAGGCTCTCGCCTGCCACGTCCAGCCGGCGGGCGACCTCCAGCACCCAGGCGGCCTGGCGGGCGGACTGGTGCGGGCGGCTCGCCATCATCCGGCTCATCAGGCCGATATGGAAGGACAAGGCGATGTCCATGCTCTTGATCTGGTCCTGGCTGTACAGCATCAGCGGGTTGGTGATCACCCACCAGCGGCCGTCGCTGGTGTGGGCGTCCCAGACGTCATACTGCTGGCCGAGGACGTACTCACCGGTGAGCTTTTCCACGTGCTCGATCTCGAAGTCATCCCCCGACTGGGAACGGAGGTAGTCCTCGATCCGCCGCCGTTCGTGTGCTGGCGTCTCCATGACGTCAAGAATGCCAGCGGTCACGGCCGGCAATCGCCGCACAGATGGCGAGCACACGCACTATCGGCAACCTAGCGAGAGTCCCACTTCAGGCACAGCATTAGCCGGCCGGGATAGGTAGCGATACGCAGTAGCTCGTCCGATTCCGAAACCTTTAGCGAGCTCACCAACGGGTTCACCCGTTGCAGCAAGACGGCGCAACTGCTCCTGCCTGTCGGGGCTGAGTTTCGGCGGCTTCGTGGCCGGCAGACGCCGGGCACGGCGGGATTCTCGCGATGTGGCACGGCGTTCGCGGCCGAGTTCGAGTTCAAGTTCGGCCAGGGTGGCCATGATAGCCGCTACGGCTCGTCCGGCTGGGGTGGCGGTGTCGATTCCTTCGCGTAAGGCGCGCAATAGGATTGCACGCTCACCGAGGTAGGCGATGGTGCGGGTGACTTCGGCGACTGAGCGGCCGAGGCGGTCGATGGCGGTGACGACGACGGTGTCGCCGGCGCGGGCGTAGTCGAGCATGGCCGTCAGGCCCGGGCGGGCTGTTTTCGCCGAACCGGAGAGTTTGTCAGTGAACACCCGATCGGTCTCGACGCCGGCGGCGGTGAGCTCGGCCAGTTGTGCGTCGAGGTTTTGGCCGGTGGTGCTGACTCGTGCGTAGCCGAGGGTCGCCGTCATACCGATGACTGTCTCATTGCCCACCGACAGTGGGGATTCGAGACGCGCCGTGTGAGACGAGAAACGAGACACTGCGACCTGGGAATACGAAGAGGGGGAGCGGTCCTCCGGACGCCGTCTCGTTTCTCTAGATTCGAGACACCACCCGGCCAGCCGGGGAGTCGCAACCAAGTGCCAGGGCGGGTGCTGCTAGCCAATCGGGCCTTGGCTCGGCTCCTTCGGACGCCATCGCTCAGTCCGGCCCAGGGCGGCCAGCGCGTTGGACTGGGTGTTCAGCGCCGTGGCGAGGTCGGGGGTGAAGGCGTCGGGGCGGGCGGTGGCCAGCCCGGCTGGGTCAGCGTGCGGATCTGGGAGCACGAGGACCCGCACGAAGCCGCGCTCCGCGTGCGCGTGCCGTTCTTGGACGTCGTCGTGGTGGATTGGCAGCCCAGCGAGCGAACCGCCGGCAGCGGCGGCCACCGGTTGGCCGGGGCTGACAAGCCTTTAGAGGAGGCCGGCCTTCTCGAGGCGACGTTGACAGCGGCTGCACGTGACGACGTCGAGTTCCTCACCGCGGCGGCGGCGGGTCACCCGCAGGGAGTTCGTCAGGCTGCACAGCGCCCAGCGGGAGACCACCGAACGCTGACGGTGATGGGTCACGGCGGCGGCGTGGACACGGGTGCCGCCGCGCACATCGACCGGTTCGTAGGTGATGTAAGGCGCGAAGTCCGAGGTGGCCAGGTCTTCAACAGCTATCGCCGCGCTGTTCTCGACCAGCATCGTTAGATCGGGGCCCAGCTTGTGCGCCGAGACTTCGCCCGGCGGGGGCATCGGGATGGTGAACGTCATGGAGGTGGTCATGGCGACCTGCTTTCTGTGGTAGCTGATGACATCAGTGTATCACGATTTCAGCCATGCTACGTAAGAATTTCAACGTAGTCTACTGTACTTCGCTAGAATTTGCGCGTAGTGTGGCATGCATAGGCCGACTTTGGCCAGGTTAACAGAAGGCAGGTTCAATCATGGAAGCAACGTACGAATCGCCGGCGCCAGCGCCGGCTCCGGCCACACGGCCTCGTCCCCAATTCGGTCGGGTGGCGCTGCCCGCGATCGGATACTGGCAAGGACCGCGTCGGATGGTCACCACAGTGATGACACCTGTCGCCCTGGTCGACCAGGCCGGTGAGCGGGAAAACTGGGATCCCCTGCATGGCACGGGTACCAACCGCAAAGAGGACAAGAAGCACCGCAAGGACATCGCCGAGTACTTGTCGTCCGAGGAGGACTACGTCATCGGGGCGATCCTGGCGTACCTGGACCCAAAGGACGCCGACTTTGTCCCCGACGAACCCGACGGTGACGACTCCAAGAACGGGGTGCCGGTGGTCGGCACCTTGTACTACCGGCCGGGCGCAAAATTCATGATCGGCGACGGCGGGCATCGCACCGGCGCATACACCGACGTGGTGAGCGCGCACCGCGAAGTCGATGACGAGGTGTTCCGGCGGATGGTGCGCAACGGCCAGCCTCTGATCATCGTCCTGGACGGAGACAAGACCAACCGGGCACGGGACTTCGTCACGCTGCAGAACAACGCGAAGCCTCTCAACCAGTCGGTGGCGCAGTCGATGAACCTCGGTGAGGCGTTGAACAAGGCGCTGATCGACGAGGTGATCAAGGGCGATGCTGTGCCGGTTTTCGGTGGCGGCAGTCGCGTCGAGTTCCTCGCCGACAGTCCCGGCATGCTGTCGGCGAGGATCGCGAGCTACAAGGTGATCCGGTACGCGTCAGGAACACTGCTGATCGGCACCGGCCACCGCTCCACCAGGGGATGGGCCGACGCCGTCGCGCTCGAGATGGCGCGCGGCCAGCGTCGAGAAACCAGCCCGGTCGCCGACCTGATCGAGTTCTGGCAGGGATACGGCAACCTCCCCGCGGTGAAGGCCGCGCTGGACACCGACGGCGGAGTCGCGCTGCTGCGCGCCGACACCTGGCTGACCAGTGCCAATCTGCTGTACGCCATCGCTGCCGCAACCCATCAGGTCCGCACCGAGGGGGTCTCCATCACCCAGGCGTTCACCGCGCTGAGTCAGTTCGACTTCTCGCGGACGGGCACCAGCCTGTACGGAACCCTGGTGGAGCCACCGGACCCGGAGAAGAAAGACAGTAAGCCCGCCAGCCGGACCGGCCGCGAGGCCTGGGAAAGCGCTGCGGACGTTCTGGCCGACTTCATCCGCAAGCAGGAGGCAAACCGCACCTGACGCGGTGATCCATCACTGGTGCCCTGCTGGCCCTCTAGGCCGCCAGCCATGCGCGCCGCAGCCATCACTCATCAACGACGGAGCAGCGAGGACGAACACCCGTGGTGGCTCCCGTCCGCTGTGCTCCCGTCCGCCACCACGGACCGAGCCACACTGCGGCGCAACCAACGACGAGTCCCAGAGTCCCAGAGTCCCAGATGGCGCACGTGAGAATTTTCATTACTGCTATCAAGACGATTCGGATTCGCAGACTCTTGCGATCGACATGGATTTGGCCGACGAGGGTATTGCGATCGATAGGTAAGACGCCGCGATCGACGCTGAGATCATGGACGACGGGAATCTGTTGATTGCGGCGATGCGGACGCCGGTCGATCACAGCACGAGCCAGCCAGTGCTGGACGACGAACCGGAGATCGAACCTGCGCCGGTCAACCCGCTGGGCTGGCCATTAGGCCCATTGGGTCCGGAGGGCGGCGCGTCTGCCCGTTCCGGTTCTGCTGTGACGGCTGCGACCACTTTCCGCACCGACGCCTCCTACCGACCCGTACTACGCGCTTACCTCGATGACCTGCTGCGCACCCGCGGACGCCGCCTGCTCGCCACCACCGATCTCGATAAATGGGCACGCGCCGAGGCCATGCCGTCGGAGGAAGAGATCCGCCGCCTGATCGAAGGCCTCTGACATGAGCAC
>Ga0209040_10000713_pt1 | contig 25881 bp, 20 predicted proteins | sample BogFormECP12_OM3_FD_188240 | JGI IMG/M metagenome (GOLD analysis project Ga0209040, IMG submission 188240) | Bog forest soil microbial communities from Calvert Island, British Columbia, Canada - ECP12_OM3 (SPAdes) (version 2) | ecosystem: Environmental > Aquatic > Freshwater > Wetlands > Bog ... | reverse complement strand
GGAAACAGGGACAGGGAAACAGGGACAGGGAAACAGGGACAGGGAAACAGGGACAGGGAAACAGGGACAGGGAAACAGGGACAGGGAAACAGGGACAGGAAGGCCTCGCGCCCGTGGCGGAAAGCATCACCATCATCGACAACCGGACGGGGGAGACGCTCGAGATCCCCATCGTCAACGGAGGGGTCGCGGCCAGCGAGTGGTCCAAGCTGCTCCCGGGGGTCTGGTTCTACGACCCGGCCTTCATGTCCACCGCGGCGTGCGAGAGCTCGGTCACCTTCCTCGACGGCGACGCCGGGATCCTGCGCTACCGAGGCTATCCGATCGATCAGCTGGCCGAGCAGTCGACCTACCTCGAGGTGGCCTACCTGCTCCTGCACGGGGAGCTGCCGACCCCCGGAGCCTTCGAGACGTGGCGCAACGAGGTCACGATGCACACGTTCATCCACGAGAACGTGCGCAAGCGTTTCCTGGAGGGCTTCCACTACGACGCCCACCCGATGGGCATGCTGGTCTCGGCCGTGGCCGCCCTGTCGACCTTCTACCTTGACGCCAAGGAGATCTTCGACCCCGAGTCGCGCGACAAGCAGATCATCCGGCTGATCGCCAAGATGCCCACCCTCGCCGCCGCCGCCCACCGGTTCAGCGTGGGGATGCCCTTCGTCTACCCCGACAACTCCCTGGACTTCGCCTCCAACTTCCTCTCCATGATGTGGAAGGTGGCCGAGCCCCGGTTCGAGGCCGACCCGGTGCTGGCCAGGGCCCTGGACATCTTGTTCATCCTCCATGCCGACCACGAGCAGAACTGCTCGACCACGGCCATGCGGGTGGTCGGCTCGTCGCACGCCGACCCCTACTCGGCCTGCGCCGCCGCCTGCGCCGCCCTCTACGGACCCCGCCACGGTGGGGCGAACGAGCAGGTGATCCGGATGCTGTCCGAGATCGGGAGCATCGAGAACGTGCCCGCCTTCATCGAGGGGGTGAAGGCCGGGAACGGCCGGCTGCAGGGCTTCGGCCACCGCGTCTACAAGAGCTACGACCCCCGGGCCACCATCGTCAAGAGGACGGCCGACGAGGTCTTCGAGGTCACCGGCAAGAACCCGCTCCTCGACATCGCCCTAAAGCTCGAGGAGATCGCCCTCAGCGACGAGTACTTCACCTCCCGCAAGCTCTACCCCAACGTCGACTTCTACTCGGGCCTGATCTACCAGGCGATGGGCTTCCCGCTCGAGATGTTCCCGGTCCTCTTCGCCATCCCGCGGACCGCGGGCTGGCTGGCCCACTGGGAGGAGCTGCTGGACCAGGACTCCAAGATCGCCCGCCCCCGCCAGCTCTACATCGGCGACGACGAGCGCCGGTACGTCCCGATCGACGAGCGCTGAGGGGCTCGGTCCGGCGGTCGGGCCGGGTCAGCCGATGACCCGGGCCAGGCCCTCCTGGACCATCGAGACCGCCAGGCGCCCGGACCGGTCGAACAAGAACCCCCGGGCCAGACCCCGGGCCCCGGTGGCGATGGGCGAGTCGGTGTCGTAGAGCAGCCACTCGTCGGCCCGCAGCGGGCGGTGGAACCACATGCAGTGGTCGAGGCTGGCCCCCATGAAGTTGGGGTCGTCCCAACGCACCTCGTGGGGCTGGAGGATGGTGTCGAACAGGGACATGTCCGAGGCGTAGGTGGCGACGCAGGCGTGGAGGAGCGGGTCGTCGGGGAGCGTGCCGTCCGCCCTGATCCACAGGCGCTGGTAGGGCTCGTGGCCGGCGCCGTGCTTCCAGGGGAGGTCCCCGATGTAGCGCTGGTCGATGGGGTGGGGCCGGGCGAACCATTCGGCCAGTTCCTCGCGCCAGGGGGCCAGGCGCTCGGGCAGCGAAGGTAGCTCCTCGGGCCCGGGCACCTCGGGCATCTCGAACTGGTGGTCCAGCCCGAACTCGTCGTCGTGGAAGGAGCAGGCCATGTTGAAGATGGCCCGGCCGTGCTGGATGGCCACCACCCGGCGGGTGGTGAACGACTTGCCGTCGCGGATCCGGTCGACCTCGTAGAGGATCGGGGTGGTGGGGTCGCCCGGGCGCAGGAAGTACGAATGGAGGGAGTGGACACGGCCGTGCTCGACGGTGCGGCCCGCCGCCATCAGCGCCTGACCCGCCACCTGGCCACCGAAGACCCGCTGGCGCTCCTCGGACGGCTGGATCCCCCGGAAGATGTTCACCTCGATCGGCTCGAGGTCGAGCAGGTGGACCAGGAAGTCGAGGGACTCGCTCACTGGGCCATGTTGGCAGGGTCGGTGCGCCGCGGGCGAAACCGCGGCCGCGCGTCTACCGTGCTGCGATGACCGCTGAGAGCACCGTCGCCGGCCCGATTGAGTTCCCCGAGGGGTTCCTCTGGGGGAGCGCCACCGCCGCCCACCAGATCGAGGGGGGCAACGTCAACAACGACTGGTGGGCCTGGGAGCACAACCCGGACTCGGGCTGCGCCGAGTCGAGCGGGGACGGCTGCGACTCGTGGCACCGCTGGCGCGAGGACGTCGACCTGGTGGCCGACCTCGGGCTGGGCGCCTACCGCTTCTCGCTCGAGTGGAGCCGGATCGAGCCGGCCGAGGACGAGTGGTCGGTCGCCGCGCTGGACCACTACCGGCGGATGTGCGCCGCCTGCCTGGGCCGGGGCATACAGCCCGTGGTGACCTTCCACCACTTCACGACGCCGCTGTGGCTGTCGGCCCGCGGGGGCTGGGAGGCGCCCGACGCCCCCGAGCGCTTCGCCCGCTTCGTCGAGCGGGCCGTCGCCCATCTCGGCGACCTCATCGGCTGGGCCTGCACGATCAACGAGCCCAACGTGATTGGGGTGATGGGCTACACGATGGGGGCCTTCCCCCCGGGGGTGAAGAACGACCTGGGCCGGCACGTGGCGGTGAACGAGGCCATGGTGCGGGCCCACCGCCTGGCGGCCGAGGCGCTGCGGGCCGGCCCGGGGACCTTCCCGGTCGGGCTCACCCTGTCGATGGGTGAGCTGGTGGCGGACGAGGGCGGCGACGGGGTCCGCCAGGCGGCCGAGGACCTGCTGGAGAACGTCTTCTTGGAGGCGACGGGGGGCGACGACTTCATCGGCGTCCAGTGCTACACCCGCATACGCTTCGGTCCCGACGGGCTGGTCGGGCCCGAGAAGGGCGTGCCCCTCACCCAGATGGGCTACGAGTACTGGCCCCAGGTGGTCGAGTACACGGTCCGCCGGGCCTCCGCCGTCACCGGCATCCCCGTCGTGGTTACCGAGAACGGGATCGGCACCGACGACGACACCCAGCGCATCGACTACGTCACCCGGGCCCTCACCGGGCTCCGGCGTTGCCTCGACGACGGGGTTGACGTCCGCGGCTACTTCGCCTGGAGCCTGCTCGACAACTTCGAGTGGTCGCTCGGGTACCGGCCGACCTTCGGCCTCGTGGCGGTGGACCGCACGACCTTCGAGCGGCGCCCGAAGCCCAGCGCCGTCTGGTTCGGCGAGGTGGCCAGGTCGAATCGCCTCGCCTCGCCGGGCACCTGACGCGGCGCCAGGGAACCCCCGGCGGCCCCGGATAGGATTGGTGGGTCGTGGCCGATCCCCCTTCACATCCACCGCTTAGGCACGTCTGGCAGTCCGACCAGCCGCTGAACATCCGGCTCGGGCAGATCATCCGGCACCCCACGAGCAAGAAGCTGGCCAAGTACGCGTCGGTGTCGATCATTTCGACGGTGGTCTCCCAGGTCACGCTGCTGATCGTCTACGGGGCCCTCCACCTGATGCCGGCAGTGTGGGCGAACCTGGTGGCCAACGTCGTCGCCACCCCGCCCTCCTACTACCTCAACCGCAAGTGGGTCTGGGGCAAGGGCGGCAGGTCCCACATCCTGCGGGAGATCGTGCCGTTCTGGGTGCTCAGCTTCCTCGGGCTGGCGCTCTCCAGCCTGACCGTCTACGGGGCCGAGGAGTTCGCCAAGCACCACGACCTCAGCCACGCCCTCACGAGCCTCATGGTGAACGCGGCCAACCTGCTCGCCTTCGGGCTGCTGTGGGTGCTCAAGTTCGTCGTCTACCAGCGCCTCTTCCACGTGGATCCGGTCGAGCACCCCGACCACCCGTCCGACCTGGTGGAGGCCTCGGGGCCGGCGGAAGTCTGAGCCACCGCCGGCCGATGGCGCACGGCGCCTCGGCCCCGGGGCCGGGCCCGGGCCGCCGCGGGGGCCCTTCCTCAGTCCCTGAAGTTGTTGAACTGGAGCGGGATCCCGAAGTCCTCGGCCTTGCAGGCGGCGATCACGGCCTGAAGGTCGTCGCGCTTCTTGCCGGTGACCCGGAGCTGGTCCCCCTGGGTCTGTGAGCTGACCCCTTTCAGGCCGAGGTCCTTGATGAACTTGTTGAGGCGCTTGGCGTGGTCCTGGGAGATGCCCGCCCGGATGGCGATCGTCTGGCGGGCCGTCCCCTTGGACGCTTCCTCGATCTTCCCGGCGTCGAGGGCTTTCAATGAGACCTGGCGCTTGACCAGCTTCTCCTCGAGCACCTGATGGAGGGCCCGGAGGCGGTCGTCGGTCGAGGAGTGGAGCACCATCTCCTTGTCGTTCAGGTCGATCGACGAGTCGGTGTTCTTGAAGTCGAAGCGGGTCGCCGCCTCGCGGTTGGCCTGGTCGACCGCGTTGCGGACCTCTTGCATGTCGACCTCGGAGACGATGTCGAAGGTGGGCATGTCGGCCACGCTACCGGCTCGCGACGACCCCGGTCGGTGCCCGGACGGTGCCGGCCGGCCGGCGCCGGGCGCCCCGGCACGGGGGTAGTCTCGCGCCCCGCGGGTCGGTGTCCGAGTGGCCAAAGGAAGCAGACTGTAAATCTGCCGGCACAGCCTACGGAGGTTCGAATCCTCCCCGGCCCACGGCGCGGCGGTCCCCGTCGCCCGGGCCCCGTCGCCCGGGCCCCCGGTGATCGCCGCCGGCCGGCCCCGGTCCCTCCCCCAGCTGAGGGTCCCCTGTGGCCGCTCGTGAATTGTCCCCGAAGACACTTTGCCGGCAGGCCGCCGCCCGTTACAATGCCGTTACGGATGGATTGCGGCAGCTTCCGGCACCAGCGCCGGTTTCGGCGGCGTCCTCCGGGCCGAGCGCCCGTCCGCGCGATGTCGTACCACCGAGTGCAGACGTACCACCGAGTACCCGCCCCCGAGCCCGGCGGCGCCACCCCGAGATGTGAGGACCGCAGTGGCTGACACCCTGAGCAACCCCACCGACCCGGCTCCGGTGCCCGGGCCGCGCGGCGACGGGCACGAGACGGTGGCGGGGGCCGACGCGAGGATGGGGCACGACGCGGCGGCGGTCGGGCATGACGCGCCGGCCGGCCGGTTGGCGAGGGGCCGGGCCGTGGCGGCCAGGGCGGAGCACCTCCTCCGGGTGGCCAACGAACGGGCGTGGGACCTCTCGGACCATGTCGGGGTCCGGCTCGAGATGGTCAGGATGCGGATCCTCCCGCGCCGGGTGCTGGCCGGCCAGGTGCAGCCGGACCCCGACGACGCCGACGACTGGCGCTTCTTGCGCAAGCCGGCCGTCCTCGGGTTCGTCGCCCTGCTGGCGGTGGTGGTCGGGGCCTCGCTGGCCAGCTCGCCGTTCAAGCTCGAGATGCCCGGCACCTGGTTCTTCGGCGAGCCGACCAGCCAGGGCACCTCCGAGAGCTTCATGCTCCTCGGGCTGGTCGCCGTCTACGGCGGCCTCGTGCTGTTCATGCGGGTCTGGTACGGGATGATGAAGGCGCTGCGCCGGCGGCCCGGCGTCCCCATGCACTACCTGGCCTGGATCCTCGTCCTGTGGGCGATCCCGATGCTGGTGGTGGCCCCGATCTTCAGCCGTGACGTGTTCAGCTACGCCGCCCAGGGCGAGATGATGAGCCGGCACATCAACCCCTACGACTTCGGGCCGGACATCCTCGGGGCCGGCCCCTACCCCAACCCGGTCGACCCGCTCTGGATCAACACCCCCGCCCCCTACGGCCCGCTCTTCTTGATGGCCGACGGGTTCCTGGCCAGCGCCAGCCTCCACAACGAGCTGCTGACCGTGGTGCTGCTGCGGGTGTTCGCCCTGGCCGGGGTGGCCCTGATCGCCTGGTGCCTGCCCAAGCTGGCCCGGGTCCACGGCCAGGACCCCGGCCCCATCTTCGTCCTCGGCGTGCTCAACCCCCTGGTGCTGCTGATGCTCGTCGGCGGGGCCCACAACGACGCCGTCATGGTCGGCCTGCTGGTCGCCGGGGTCACCGCGGCCAAGCTCAAGCACCCGGTTTGGGGGGTGGTCCTGTGCGCCCTGGCCGCTGGGATCAAGGCCCCGGCCGCCCTAGGGGTCGTCTACATCGGCTGGGAGTGGATGGGCGTCGGCGTGCCGCTGCGCCAGCGGGTCCGCCCCCTCGTCACCGCCGGCCTGATCGCCGCCGCCGTCATGGGGGCGCTCTCGGTCGTGAGCGGGCTCGGGATCGGCTGGGTGGCCAACCTGGCGACACCGGGCACCGTGCGCAGCTGGGTGGCCCCGGCCACCGGCATCGGCATGGGCCTGTCCAGCCTCCTCCACGCGGTCGGGCTCAACGTCGGCCAGGGCGGGGTGCTCTCGGTGACCCGGGTGCTGGCCCTGGGCGGGGCGGTGGCGGCCTCGGTCTACCTGCTCAAGGTGAGCGACCGGATCGGCGGCCTGATGGCGCTCGGCTTGAGCCTCCTGCTTTTCGTCATCCTCGGCCCGGTGGTCCAGCCCTGGTACCTGACCTGGGGCATCGTGCTGCTGGCCCCGGTGGCCATCGGCCGGCTGCGCTCGGCGCTCATCGTGCTGTTGGTGGTCTCGCCGTTCATCGGCCTGCCCGGCGGCAAGACGCTGCTCGACCAGCTCATCCACTCCAACCCGCTGTGGGTGGCCGCCGCGCTGCTGGTCCTGCTGGGCGTGCTGCTGGCCCCGCTCGGCCGCTGGTCGACCGCCTGGCGGGACGACGACCACGTCGAGGGCGAGCCGGGCTGGTACGTCGACCCGGCGCCGGCGGCCTGACCCGTCAGAGCAGGCGCTGGAGCTCGACCACGTCGAGCCAGCGGCGGTGCTTGCGCCCCACCTCGCGCTCGACCCCCACCAACTCGAACCCGCAGGCCCGGTGCAGGGCGATGGACACCTCGTTGTGGCCGACGATCCGGGCGATCACCGCGTGGAAGCCACCGCCCTGGGCCAGCACCAGCAGCTCGTCCAAGATGGCCCGGCCCACGCCCCGGCCCCGGTGGGCCGGGTCCACGTAGACCGAGTTCTCGACGGTCGTGGCGTAGGCGGCACGGTCCCGGTAGGGGGACAGGGACCCGAAGCCCAGCACCACCTCGGAGCGCGGCGCCCCCTCGGTGGCCACCACGACGGGGTGGGGACCCCGGTGGGCGCCCAGCCACTCGCGCTGCTCGGCCGCGGTGCGGGGCACGAGGTCGAAGGTGTTGACGTCGGTCGTCACCTCGAGGTTGTAGATGGTCCGGATCGGCTCGGCGTCGCCCGGCGACGCCAGTCGGATCCGCATGCCGGAAAGGGTAGCGACGGGCGGGCCGGGGGGCGGCCCCCTCCGGCCCGTGGCTATCATGGTCGATCGCGACCGAACGGCCGCGGCGCCCCCTTAGCTCAGTCGGCAGAGCACAGCCATGGTAAGGCTGGTGTCGTCGGTTCGATTCCGACAGGGGGCTCGCCCCTGGCGGCGTAGCTCAGTTGGTCAGAGCACACGGCTCATAATCGTGTTGTCGCGGGTTCGAGTCCCGCCGCCGCTACTGCCCCGGGGGACGGCCGGGGGACATGATGGGTCAGGGCGGCCCAGCCGGCTTGGTCGGTACAGGGTCGAGACGAGGAGGAAGAGCAGTGGCGAAGAACGAGAAGCGGGTGCAGGTCACCCTGGCCTGCGAGGTCTGCAAGCGCCGGAACTACATCACGACCAAGAACAAGCTCAACGATCGTGAGCGGATCGAGATGAAGAAGTTCTGCCGCTGGGACCGCCACCACACTACGCACAAGGAGACTCGCTGAGCCGCCGGCCGCCGCCGGTGCTAGCCTTGCGGACTGCTCCCCAGGTCCGGTGGTGGACGCCACCCGCCGAAGGACGACCGAGGGCGGCCCACCGAGGGCAGTAGCTCAACTGGTAGAGCACCGGTCTCCAAAACCGGCGGTTGGGGGTTCGAGTCCCTCCTGCCCTGCTCAGAGCCCGTCGTAGTCGCAGGACCGTTCGCTGAAGACCATTCGAATCCGGAGCAATCGCCGTGAACCGCGAGACCAAGCGCATGATGCAGCGCCAGGGGCAGATGGAGGCCGATGGGTCCCCTGCGCCTCGCAAGCCACCCCCCGGTGGAGGCGGGCGCCCCCCCGGTGGCTCGGGCCGCGGTGGCGGCGGGGGGGCGGGCGCGGCCCGTCCGGCTCGACGCCAGCGGACGAGTATCGTCCAGTTCTTCCGGGAGGTCCGCGACGAGCTCCGCCAGGTCGCCTGGCCGACCCGGGCCGAGCTGATCAACTACACGGCCGTCGTGCTCACGACGCTGGTGCTGATGGTCCTGCTGATCTTCCTGCTCAACCTTGCCTTCGGCAAGGCCATCTTCTACATGTTCCACAAGTGATCTTGAACCGACCGGTCTGACCGTGACTCCCGACGACGAGAACCGCAACGAGCCGGAGGCCCAGGCCGGGCCGACCGGGGACGACACCCCCGACGAGGCCGCCCCCGACGAGGCTGTCCCCAACGAGGCTGCCCTCGACGAGCTCGAGGACGAGGTGCTCGAGGGGGCGGCCGCCGACCTGGCCGCGCTCGAGGTGCTCGAGGAGGCCGTGGACGGAGAGGTGGCCGTCGAGGTGCTGGTCGAGGCGGTGCTCGAGGAGGCAGAGGCCGAGGTGTTCGAGGGGGCAGCCGTGGCCGAGGCCGAGATCGAGGTGCTCGAAGAGGTGGTGGCCGTCGAGGCCGCCCGCCGCCTGGAGGAGGCCGGCTCCGACGAGGAGCGGACCGAGATCATCGAGGAGGCCCTCGCCGTCGAGGCGGGTCTCGAGGCCCTGGCCGGTGTGGTGGCCGAGGAGGCCCTGGCCGAGGTGGAAGAACTGGAGGAGGCCCTGGCGGTCACCGAGGTGGCGGCCGAGGGTGAGATCGCCGAGCTCGAGGTGGCCGAGGCCGAGGTGGCCGCCGATCTGGTCGAAGAGCTCGATGAGCTCGAGGACCTCGAAGCCGAGGAGGAGGCGTACGTCCCGAGCCCCTACGACCGGCCCGGGCGCTGGTACGTGGTCCACACCTACTCGGGCTACGAGAACAAGGTGAGCTCCAACCTCAAGAACGTGGTCGCCTCCCGGGGGATGGAGGACCGGGTCTTCGAGGTCGTGATCCCGATGGAGGACGTGGTCGAGTTCAAGGGCGGCAAGAAGGTGACCGTCCAGAAGAAGGTGTTCCCGGGCTACCTGCTGGTGCGCTGCGAGCTGGACGACGACACCTGGGGTGCCATCCGCAACACGCCCGGGGTCACCGGGTTCGTGGGGCCGGGGACCAAGCCCACCCCGCTGTCGCGCCGCGAGGTCGAGAGCATCCTGCAGGTCAAGCCCGAAGGGATCGAGACGGCGCCCAAGCGGACCCGCCCCCGCCTCGAGTACGAGGTGGACGAGACGGTCCGGGTGAAGGAGGGGCCGTTCGCCGACTTCTCCGGCCAGATCGCCGAGATCAACGAGGACCAGCTGAAGCTGAAGGTGCTGGTCAACATCTTCGGCCGGGAGACCCCGGTCGAGCTGGAGTTCAGCCAGGTGGCCAAGCTGTAGGACCCGGCGCCGACGGCGGGCCGCCCGGCGCGGCGAACGATCGAGAACGAAACGAACGATCGAGAACGACGAGGAGAGGGAACAAGGAGAGGGAGATGGCACCCAGGAAGCGAGTGCTGGCCAAGGTGAAGATCCAGCTCGAGGCGGGCTCGGCCACGCCGGCACCGCCGGTCGGCACCGCGCTCGGCCCCCACGGCGTCCAGACGATGGAGTTCTGCAAGCAGTACAACCAGGCCACCGAGTCTCAGCGCGGGACCGTGGTGCCCGTCGAGATCACCATCTACGAGGACCGCAGCTTCAGCTTCATCCTCAAGACCCCCCCGGCCGCGGTGCTGCTGCGCCAGGCGGCGGGCCTGCCCAAGGGCTCGCCCGCGGCGGGCCGTGAGCAGGTGGCCACCATCACCGACGACCAGCTGGCCGAGATCGCCAAGGTCAAGCTTCCGGACCTCAACACCGAAGACCTCGAGGCGGCCAAGCTCCAGGTGGCGGGAACCGCCCGGTCGATGGGGATCGCCGTCGCCGGCTGAGGGCGGTCCGGGCGGCAACGACACACGAGAGGCAAGGGACAGGACGCCAATGGCACACCACGGCAAGAAGTACCAGGAGGCCACGACCAAGTTCGACCGGGAGGCGCTCTACAGCGTCCCCGAGGCGATCGACCTGGTGAAGGACACAGCGACGGCCAATTTCGACGAGACGGTCGAGCTGGCGGTGCGCCTCGGGGTCGACCCGCGCAAGGCGGACCAGATCGTCCGGGGGACCCTGTCTCTCCCGTCGGGGACGGGCCGCTCCGAGCGGGTCGCCGTCTTCGCCGCCGGCGAGCAGGCGGCCGAGGCCCGGGCCGCCGGGGCCGAGGTGGTCGGGGCGGACGACCTAGTGGCCCGGGTCCGTGACGAGGGCTTCTTGGACTTCGACGTCGCCGTCGCCACCCCGGACCTCATGGGCCAGGTCGGCACGCTGGGCCGGGTGCTCGGGCCCCGGGGCCTGATGCCCAATCCCAAGACCGGGACCGTGACCACCGACGTCGGCAAGACGGTCACCGAGTTCAAGGGCGGCCGGGTCGAATACCGCACCGACAAGGTCGGCAACGTGCACGTCCGGGTGGGCAAGCGTTCGTTCACCAAGGAGCAGCTCCTGGCGAACATCCGCGCCGTCATCGAGGAGCTGGTCCGGGCCAAGCCGGCCTCGGCCAAGGGCCGCTACCTCCAGTCGATCACCCTCGCCTCCACCATGGGCCCCGGCGTCAAGGTCGACCCGGCCCGGGCCCGGGCGGTGGACGAGGAGCTGGCCAAGAGCGCCTGATCCGAACGAACGGCCCGGGGGCCGTTGGCCGGCCCGTTCCGGGCCGTACTACTGTTCCCTCGACAGCCCGCCGCCTGGCGGCCGGGCATTGAACCGCAATCGCCAGAGACCTCCGGTGCACCACGGTGCTCAAAGGGCCCCCAGGGCCCGCCCGACGAGGCGACACCGCTGAGCGGCCGGCATCTGCCGGCCGGATCGGTCCGTCGCACACCGGGGGTCGAGGCCCCGCCGCCGGGCGGGTGTCCCCGGTGGAGGAACGATGGACAACCCGAGAGCCGACAAGGTCGCAGTCGTCGGCGAGGTGCGCGAGCGCCTGAGCGGTGCCGACGCCTCGGTGGTCACCGAGTACCGGGGCCTGTCAGTGGCCGACCTGGCCGACCTGCGCCGCAGCCTGGCCGCCGCCGGTGGCGACTACAAGATCTTCAAGAACACTCTCGTGCGCCTGGCCGTGGCCGGGAGCCCCCACGAGCCGATCCGGGACCTGTTGACCGGACCCACGGCGATCGCCTTCGTGCACGGGGACGTCAGTGCCGTGGCCAAGGCCCTGCGCGAGTTCGGCCGGGGCAACCCCCACCTGGTGGTCAAGGGCGGCATCCTCGACGGCGGCCTCCTGTCCCCCTCCCAGTTGAGCGCCCTGGCCGAGCTGCCGTCGCGCGAGGTCCTGCTGGCTCGGATCGCCGGCGCCATTGCCGCCCCGCTCACCCAGATGGCCGGCCTGTTGAAGGCGATGCCCCAGGACCTGGCCTACGGGCTCTCGGCCGTGCTCGACCAGCGCCGGGCCGCCGAGCCCGAGGCCGAGGCGACCCCCGGGGCCCAGGGGGCCGGAGAGACCGCAGGCTCCGAGGTCCCGACCGCCCCCGAGGCGTCCGAGGCCGACGTGCCGTCGGGGGAGCCACCCCCCGAGGAGCGACCCCCCGGGTAGGCACCCGCAGCCGAGGCACCCGCAGCCGAGGCAGCCAACGGGGCCGAGGCGTAGGCCGGCCCCCCCGCCCCGCAACCCACCCGCAGGACCGAGAACGACGAGACCGGAAGACCGGAAGAAGGAGAGGAACAGACCATGGCAGGGACCCTGACCAAAGAGCAGATCATCGACGGCATCGCAGAGCTGTCGGTGCTGGAGCTCAGCGAGCTCTTGAAGGAATTCGAGGAGCGCTTCGGCGTCACCGCGGCCGTCCCGGTGGCGGTCGCCGCCGCCCCGGCCGCCGGCGGCGTTGCGGCCGCCGCCGAGGAGGAGGAGCAGACGGAGTTCGACGTCGTCCTCACCGAGGCAGGCGACAAGAAGATCCAGGTCATCAAGGAGGTCCGCTCGCTGACCAGCCTGGGCCTCAAGGAGGCCAAGGACCTGGTCGACAGCGCTCCGAAGCCGGTGCTCGAGAAGGCCACCAAGGACGACGCGGAGAAGGCCAAGGCCGCCCTCGAGGGGGCCGGCGCCACCGTCGAGCTGAAGTAGCGGCAGGGGGGCCGGGGGCCCGGCGGGCCTCGGGCCCGCAGGCCGCCCGGGCGCCGGGATCCTTGACTCTCCCGGCGGTTCCTCCTAGCCTGGCGCCAGCCCTCGAGGCCGGATCTCCGGCCCGGACTGGTTCCACGCGGTTCGGGGGGTTGTGCGTTCGCTCGTCTCCGGGTAGGATGCAGGGTTGCCGTGCACCTCCTTGTTGCGTTCACCTCTCAAAACAGCTGAATGGCGCGCGCTACGGCATTCCCCCGGGCCTCCCACCAGGCCTTTCGGCGTCCCTCTTGAGCAGTACCCGCAGTACCCGCAGTACCCGAATGACCCGTCCGCAACCCAGCTGGGAGGAGTAGGCCGTTGCCCCTGCGGTCCCGAAGCCCCGAACGCGTCTCGTTTGCCAACATCGACGAAGCGCTCCCCCTGCCCGACCTGATATCGATCCAGCGCGACTCGTTCCAGTGGTTCCTCGACAAGGGCCTGGCCGAGGCCTTCCACGACATCAGCCCGATCGAGGACTTCACCGGCCAGCTCAGCCTCGAGCTGGAGTTCGACCCGACCGACCCCGACCTGCGCCCGCCGCCCAAGTTCTCGGTGGAGGAGTGCAAGGAGAAGGACATGACGTACGCCGCGCCGGTGTTCGTCCGGGCGCGGTTCCTCAACGCCACCACCGGGGAGATCAAGGAGCAGACCGTCTTCATGGGGGACTTCCCGATGATGACGGACCGGGGCACCTTCATCGTCAACGGGACCGAGCGGGTGGTCGTCAGCCAGCTGGTCCGCTCGCCGGGCGTCATCTTCCAGCCCGGACGCGACGCCAAGACGATCTTCACCGGGACCATCCACCCCTACCGGGGCGAGTGGATCGAGCTCGACGTGGAGGCCAAGCCCTCCAAGGACGTGACGGCCGGGGCCCGGGTGGCCCGCAAGCGCCGGCTCTCCCTGTTCGTCCTGCTCCGAGCGCTCGGCTACGGCGACGACGCCTTCCTCGAGCGCTTCGTGCGGCACTTCGACTTCCTCGAGGGCCAGTGGGAGAAGGAGAAGACCCTCGCCCCCACCCAGGAGGACGCGCTCCTCGAGATCTACAAGCGGGCCCGTCCCGGTGAGCCGCTGTCGGCCGAGGCCGCCCGCCAGTACTTCGAGAACGCCTTTTTCAACCCGAAGCGTTACGACCTGACCCGGGTCGGCCGCTACAAGCTGAACCGCAAGCTCGGGCCCGAGATCGAGCGCATCTCCAGCCTGTTCAAGATCGACCTGGAGCGCCCCGAGCCCGGCCAGGGTGTGCTCAGCCGCTCCGAGATCCTGGCCTCGGCCACCTACATGCTCCACCTGGCCCTGCACATGGCCGACGGGGACTCGACCTACCGGATCGACGACCAGGACCACTTCGCCAACCGGCGCATCCGTTCGGTGGGCGAGCTGATCCAGAACCAGGTCCGGGTCGGGCTCTCCCGCATGGAGCGGGTCGTGCGCGAGCGCATGACCACCCAGGACGTGGAGGCAATCACGCCCCAGACCCTGATCAACATCCGCCCGGTGGTGGCCGCGGTCAAGGAGTTCTTCGGGACCAGCCAGCTCAGCCAGTTCATGGACCAGAACAACCCGCTTTCCGGACTGGCCCACAAGCGGCGCCTGTCGGCCCTCGGGCCGGGCGGCCTCTCCCGTGAGCGGGCCGGGTTCGAGGTCCGTGACGTCCACAGCTCCCACTACGGCCGGATGTGCCCGATCGAGACCCCGGAGGGCCCGAACATCGGCCTGATCGGGGCCCTGGCCACCTACGCCCGGGTGAACGAGTACGGCTTCATCGAGACCCCCTACCGCAAGGTGGCCAACGGCCGGGTGACCGGCGAGGTGGTGTACCTGGCGGCCGACGAGGAGGAGGAGCACGTCATCGCCCAGGCGAACGCCTCCATCGACGAGAAGGGGAACTTCACCGAGGAGCGCGTCCTGGTGCGCCGAGGCCCTCAGGGCACCGGTGTCCGGGTGGGGGTGGCCAACACCTCCTACGGCACCACCAGTGAGATCGACTTCGTGCCGCCCTCCGAGGTCGACCTGATGGACGTGTCGCCCAAGCAGATCGTGTCGGTCTCGACCGCCCTGATCCCCTTCGTCGAGCACGACGACGCCAACCGGGCCCTGATGGGCGCCAACATGCAGAAGCAGGCCGTCCCGCTCGTCGTCCCCGAGGCGCCGTACATCGGAACCGGGGTCGAGGCCAGGGCAGCCCGCGACGCCGGCGACGTGGTGCTGGCGGAGGGCGACGGCACGGTGAGCGAGGTCTCGGGCGACCAGGTCGTCGTCGAGTACCGGTCGGGCCAGAAGGACCGCCTCGGCCACGCGCTCGGCAAGAAGATCTACCGCCTGGCCAAGTTCCGGCGATCCAACCAGAACACCTCGATCAACCAGAAGGTCCTGGTGGAGGAGGGCCAGAAGGTGGCCGCCGGCGACCTGCTGGCCGACGGCCCGTCCACCCACAACGGCGAGCTGGCCCTGGGCAAGAACCTGCTGGTGGCCTTCATGCCGTGGGAGGGCTACAACTACGAGGACGCCATCATCCTGTCCCAGCGCCTCGTGCGCGACGACGTGCTGACCTCCATCCACATCGAGGAGCACGAGGTCGACGCCCGGGACACCAAGCTGGGCGCCGAGGAGATCACCCGGGACATCCCGAACCTCTCGGAGGAGATCCTGGCCGACCTCGACGAGCGGGGCATCATCCGGGTCGGGGCCGAGGTCGGCCCCGGCGACGTGCTGGTGGGCAAGGTGACCCCCAAGGGCGAGACCGAGCAGACCCCCGAGGAGCGCCTGCTGCGGGCCATCTTCGGGGAGAAGGCCCGCGAGGTCCGCGACACCAGCCTGAAGGTGCCCCACGGCGAGGAGGGCAAGGTCATCGACGTGCGGGTGTTCTCCCGCGAGGACGCCCACGAGCTGCCCCCCGGGGTGAACCAGCTGGTCCGGGTGTACGTGGCCCAGAAGCGCAAGATCTCCGAGGGCGACAAGCTGGCCGGCCGGCACGGCAACAAGGGCGTCATCTCCAAGATCCTGCCGGTGGAGGACATGCCGTTCCTCGCCGACGGCACCCCGGTCGACATCATCCTGAACCCCCTCGGCGTGCCGAGCCGGATGAACGTCGGCCAGGTGCTCGAGTCCCACCTGGGCTACGCGGCCCGCTGGGGATGGGAGGGCGTGGCCACCGACAACGAGGGCGACGGGACGGGCAAGGACGCCCCGCTGCGCAAGACCCGGCCGCGCACCCACCCGGCGGCCTGGGTCGCCACCCCGGTGTTCGACGGCGCCCACTGGGACGAGGCGGAGGACGCCGGGAAGCACCCGACGATCCAGCGGCTCTTCGAGACGCTGCACTCGGACTCGGCCAACGGCGACGTCCAGATCAAGCCGACCGGCAAGGCCAGCCTGTTCAACGGCCGGACCGGCGAGCCCTACGACAACCCGATCTCGGTCGGCTTCGTCTACATCCTCAAGCTCGCCCACCTGGTCGACGACAAGATCCACGCCCGCTCCACCGGCCCGTACTCGATGATCACCCAGCAGCCCCTGGGCGGGAAGGCCCAGTTCGGCGGCCAGCGCTTCGGGGAGATGGAGGTGTGGGCGCTCGAGGCGTTCGGCGCCGCCTACGCCCTGCAGGAGCTGCTGACCATCAAGTCGGACGACGTGCTCGGCCGGGTGAAGGTCTACGAGGCCATCGTCAAGGGCGAGAACATCCCCGAGCCGGGAATCCCCGAGAGCTTCAAGGTGCTCATCAAGGAGATGCAGTCCCTCTGTCTCGACGTCGAGGTGCTGGCCATCGACGGCCAGGAGATCGAGATGCACGAGATCGACGAGGACATCTTCCGGACGGCCGAGGAGCTCGGGATCGACATCAGCCGGCCCGAACGCGGGTCGGACGAAGAGGACGAGCGGCGCGCAGCAGAGAGGAGCTTCTCGTAATGGCACTGGACGTGAACACGTTCGACCAGCTGAGGATCGGATTGGCCACCGGGGACTCCATACGGGGCTGGTCCAACGGCGAGGTCAAGAAGCCCGAGACCATCAACTACCGGACGCTGCGCCCTGAGAAGGACGGTCTTTTCTGCGAGAAGATCTTCGGGCCGACCAAGGACTGGGAGTGCTACTGCGGCAAGTACAAGCGCGTCCGGTTCAAGGGCATCATCTGCGAGCGCTGCGGCGTGGAGGTCACCCGCTCGAAGGTCCGCCGCGAGCGCATGGGCCACATCGAGCTGGCCGCCCCGGTCGTGCACATCTGGTACCTCCGGGGCACCCGGAGCTGGCTGGCCTACCTGCTCATGGGCACCGAGGCCCGTGAGGAGCTGAAGGCCAAGCAGCTCGAGAAGGTCATCTACTTCGCCGCCAACCTGGTCACCTGGGTCGACGAGGACAAGCGCCACGAGGACCTGGCCACGCTCGAGGCCGAGCTGCTCGAGGAGGTGGCCGACATCGAGCGCCGCCGCGACCTCGAGATCGACCGCCGGTTCAAGGCGCTGGAGGATGAGCTCAAGGCGCTGGAGGGCGAGGGGGCCCGCGACGCCGAGATCAAGGCGCGCCAGAAGGCGGTCGAGAAGGAGATCTCGGCCATGCGCGAGCGGGCCGACGACGAGGCCGAGCTGGCCAGGCGGGCCTTCGAGGAGTTCAAGAACCTGCACGCCCGCAAGATCCTCGAGGACGAGTTGCTGTGGCGCGAGCTGCGGGTCCGCTACGACGACTACTTCGAGGGCGGCATGGGGGCCGAGGCCATCCAGCGGCTCATCGACCGGATCGACCTGGACGCCGAGGAGATCAAGCTGCGCGAGATGATCGACGCGGCCGACGGCCGGCGGCCCCTGTCGGCCCAGCGCCGCCAGAAGGTCATTAAGCGCCTCAAGATCGTCACCGCCTTCAACCGGCGCGACGAGCACGGCCGGCGGGTCAACGACCCGCGGGCCATGATCCTCGAGGCCGTCCCGGTCATCCCGCCCGACCTGCGCCCGATGGTGCAGCTCGACGGCGGCCGGTTCGCCACCTCGGACCTCAACGACCTCTACCGCCGGGTCATCAACCGCAACAACCGCCTGAAGCGGCTGCTCGACCTCGGTGCGCCCGAGATCATCATCAACAACGAGAAGCGGATGCTCCAGGAGGCCGTCGACGCCCTGTTCGACAACGGCCGCCGCGGGCGCCCGGTCACCGGGCCCGGCAACCGCCCCCTCAAGTCGCTCTCGGACATGCTGAAGGGCAAGCAGGGGCGGTTCCGCCAGAACCTGCTGGGCAAGCGGGTGGACTACTCGGGCCGGTCGGTCATCGTGATCGGCCCGACCCTGCTCCTCCACCAGTGCGGCCTGCCCAAGCTGATGGCCCTCGAGCTGTTCAAGCCCTTCGTCATGAAGCGCCTGGTCGACGCCGAGCTGGCCCAGAACATCAAGTCGGCCAAGCGAATGGTCGAGCGCCGCCGCCCCCAGGTCTGGGACGTCCTGGAGGGGGTCATCCGCGAGCACCCGGTGCTCCTCAACCGGGCCCCCACCCTGCACCGCCTGGGCATCCAGGCCTTCGAACCGGTGCTGGTGGAGGGCAAGGCGATCCAGGTCCACCCGCTGGTCTGCACCGCCTTCAACGCCGACTTCGACGGCGACCAGATGGCCGTCCACCTGCCGCTGTCGGTCGAGGCCCAGGCCGAGGCCCGGGTCCTCATGCTGTCGGCCAACAACATCCTGTCCCCGGCCACCGGCCGCCCGATCACCGTGCCCACCCAGGACATGGTCTTCGGGGCCTACTACCTGACCCTGGCGGTGGATGGGGCCAAGGGCGAGGGCCGGGCCTTCCGGCACTCCTACGAGGTGCAGGCGGCCTTCGACGCCGGCGACATCGACCTGCACGCCAAGATCATTCTGCGGCCGGTCGAGGGCTCGTCGCTGTCGGCGCGCCTGGCGGCGGCGGGCATCGAGGCGCAAGAGGAGTCGACGCTGACGCTCGGGACGACGGCGGGCCGGATCTTCTTCAACGAGGCCCTGCCCGAGGGGTTCCGCTACGTCGACGAGGTCGTGGGCAAGCGCAACGTCCCCATCGGCAGCATCGTCGAGGAGCTGGCCGCCGCCCACGAGAAGCACGTGGTGGGGGCCAGCCTCGACCGCATCAAGGCGCTCGGGTTCCGCTTCGCCGCCCAGTCGGGGCTCACGATCTCCATCGACGACGTCCGGACCCCGCCCGAGAAGCAGGGCATCCTCGACCGCTACGAGAAGGAAGCGGAGAAGGCGGAGAACCAGTTCAAGCGGGGCATCATCACCGACGACGAGCGGCGCCAGAAGGAGATCGAGATCTGGACGTCGGCCAACTCCGAGGTCGGCCGGGCGATGGAGCAGACCCTGTCCACCCTGTCGTTCAACCCGCTCGACATGATGGTCGACTCGGGGGCCAGGGGGAACGCCCAGCAGATCCGCCAGATCGCCGGCATGAAGGGCCTGGTCTCGAACCCCCGGGGTGAGATGATCCCCCGACCGATCAAGTCCTCCTTCCGGGAGGGCCTGAGCGTGCTCGAGTACTTCATCTCGACCCACGGCGCCCGCAAGGGCCTGGCCGACACCGCCCTGCGGACGGCCGACTCGGGCTATCTGACCCGGCGCCTGGTCGACGTGGCCCAGGAGCTGATCGTCCGCGAGGACGACTGCGGGACCACCCGGGGCATCTGGATCGAGGAGGTCGAGCCGGACGGGCCGGGGAAGCGGAGCTACCTCGAGACCCGGGCCTACGGCCGGATCCTGGTCGAGCCGGTGACCCTGTCGGACAAGACCCGGGTCGAGGCCGGGACGCTGCTGACCGACGAGGTGGTGGCCCAGCTGCGCGACGACGAGGTGGTGGACCGCATCCGGGTCCGCTCGGTGCTGACGTGTGAGGCCGCCCACGGCGTGTGTGCCACCTGCTACGGCCAGTCGCTGGCCACCGGCTTCATGATCGAGCTGGGCGAGGCGGTGGGCGTGATCGCCGCCCAGTCCATCGGCGAGCCGGGCACCCAGCTCACCATGCGGACCTTCCACACCGGCGGGATCGTCGGCGAGGACATCACCCACGGGCTGCCCCGGGTGGTGGAGCTGTTCGAGGCCCGGACCCCCAAAGGCGCCGCCGTGCTGGCCCGGCACTCCGGGTTGGTCCGCATTGAAGAGGAGGAGGGCGGCCGCCGCATCACCGTGGTGGCCGACGACGGGACCGAGGAGTCCGCCCTGGTGGCGCCGCGGGCCCATCTCGAGGTGACCGAGGGCCAGGAGGTCGGGGCCGGCGACGCCCTGGTCGAGGGGCCCAAGGACCCCAAGGAGCTGCTGGAGGTCAAGGGCATCCGCGAGACCCAGCAGTACCTGGTCGAGGAGGTCCAGAAGGTCTACCGGGACCAGGGCGTGTCGATCCACGACAAGCACATCGAGCTGATCGTGCGCCAGATGCTGCGCCGGGTGCTGGTGGCCGAGCCGGGCGACGCCCCTTTCCTGCCGGGCGAGCGGGTCGACAACCAGATCTACGCCGAGGTCAACCGCCAGCTGGTGGAGGACGCCAAGCGGCCGGCCGAGGGGCGACCCGAGCTGATGGGGATCACCAAGGCCTCGCTGGCCACCGACAGCTGGCTGTCGGCGGCGTCGTTCCAGGAGACCACCCGGGTGCTGACCGAGGCGGCCATCGAGGGCCGATCCGACCAGCTGTTCGGGCTGAAGGAGAACATCATCATCGGCAAGCTGATCCCGGCCGGCTCGGGCATGGAGCGCTACCGGACCATCCGGCTCGAGATGCCCGACGCCGAGGCGATGCCCTTCTGGGCGACCGGGGCCGGCGACGGCTCCACCGACACCGAGGACCTCGCGGCGTGGCTGCGCGACGTGGGCGGCGACGGGATCAGCGACGACCCGTTCGACCCGACCATCGACGCCAGCTGGCTGGGGGCCGCCCCGGCGGCCGAGGAGGGTGAGGCCGGCGCGCTGACCGGCCCCGCACCGGCCCCGCCGCTGCCCACCGAGGCCGGGGAGGGCCCGCTCGAGGCCGGTGCCTGATCCGGTCCGCGAACCCCTAGAATGGGCACTTGGCGACGGGGCGGCGGGCCCCGTCGGCCGCTTGCCCGAGAGCCCCGGTTGCCCTAGCATTGCTTCGCTGCACGCAGCCGCGCCCCCGGGCGCGGCCGCCGCGGCGGGCCCGGTCCCGCAGACCACCGTGCAGTCGTCCACCCCGTAGTTCCAGAACGTAGAGGTAGCGCGTGCCCACAATCGCCCAGCTGGTCCGGAAGGGCCGGCAGGCCAAGGTGACCAAGACCAAGACGCCGGCCCTCAAGGGCGCCCCCCAGCGGCGGGGCGTCTGCACCCGCGTCTACACCACCACCCCCAAGAAGCCGAACTCGGCCCTGCGCAAGGTGGCCCGGATCCGGCTGACCAGCGGGGTGGAGGTCACCGCCTACATCCCCGGCGTCGGGCACAACCTCCAGGAGCACTCGATCGTGCTGGTGCGCGGCGGCCGGGTGAAGGACCTCCCCGGCGTCCGCTACAAGGTGATCCGCGGGGCCCTCGACACCTCGGGGGTGCGCGAGCGGAACCAGGCCCGCAGCCGCTACGGCGCCAAGAAGGAGTCCTGAGATGCCCCGCAACGGCCCGGCCACCCGCCGGGAGCTCCAGCCCGACCCGGTCTACCGGTCCGTCCTGGTCACCCAGTTCGTCAACAAGGTCCTGACCCGGGGCAAGCGCACGCTGTCCGAGCGCATCGTCTACGGTGCCCTCGACCTGGTCCAGGAGCGCTCGGGCAACGAGGCGGTCGCCGTGCTGAAGAAGGCGGTCGAGAACGTCCGCCCCGAGCTCGAGGTCAAGCCCCGCCGGGTCGGCGGCGCCACCTACCAGGTCCCCGTCGAGGTCCGGCCCCGCCGGGCCACCACCCTGGCCATCCGCTGGCTGACCGGGTACTCCCGCCAGCGCCGGGAGAAGACCATGGCCGAGCGCCTGGCCAACGAGATCCTCGACGCCTCGAACGGCATCGGCGCCGCCGTGAAACGCCGCGAGGACATGCACAAGATGGCCGAGTCCAACAAGGCCTTCGCGCACTACCGCTGGTAGTCGCACCCCCTGAGGTAGAGCACCATGGCTGATCCGCTGCCCATCCGCGAGTTCCCACTGGCCAGGACCCGAAACATCGGGATCATGGCCCACATCGACGCGGGCAAGACCACCACGACCGAGCGGATCCTGTACTACACCGGCCGCAACTACAAGATCGGTGAGGTCCACGAGGGCGCCGCCACCATGGACTGGATGGTCCAGGAGCAAGAGCGCGGCATCACCATCACCTCGGCCGCCACCACCTGCCGCTGGCGCGACACCTGGATCAACATCATCGACACCCCGGGCCACGTGGACTTCACCGTGGAGGTCGAGCGCTCGCTGCGGGTCCTCGATGGCGCGGTCGCCGTCTTCGACGCCGTCGCCGGGGTCGAGCCCCAGACCGAGACCGTCTGGCGCCAGGCCAACAAGTACAAGGTCCCCCGCATCTGCTTCGTCAACAAGATGGACCGGGTGGGGGCCGACTTCGCCCGCACGGTCGAGATGATCCGGGACCGCCTCGACGCCAACCCGGCCGTCGTCCAGCTCCCGATCGGCGCCGAGGGCGAGTTCAAGGGCGTGGTCGACCTGCTCGGCATGAAGGCCCTGGTCTGGGAGGAGGGCATGGGCGAGAAGTGGGAGGAGGAGGCTGTCCCCGACTCCCTCGGCGCCGAGGCCGCCGACTCCCGCCACCAGCTGGTCGACGTGCTCAGCAACTACGACGACCGGATCATGGAGAAGTACCTGGCCGACGAGGAGATCACGGCCGAGGACCTGAGCCGGGCCCTGCGGACGGCCACCCTGAGCAGCGAGGTCGTCCCGGTGCTGTGCGGCTCGGCCTTCAAGAACAAGGGCGTCCAGCCCATGCTCGACGCCGTGGTCGACTACCTCCCGAGCCCGCTCGACCTGCCGCCCACGCCGGGCACCCGGCCGGGCAGGGACGAGCCCGAGGAGCGCCCGCCCGACGACTCGGCCCCCTTCGCCGCCCTGGCCTTCAAGATCATGACCGACCCCTACGTGGGAAAGCTGACCTACCTGCGGGTCTACTCGGGCACCCTGCGCAAGGGCGGGACGGTCACCAACACGACCAAGGACAAGAAGGAGCGGATCGGCCGGCTCCTCCAGATGCACGCCAACCACCGCGAGGACAAGGACGCCTGCTTCGCCGGCGACATCGTGGCCGCGGTGGGCCTCAAGCAGACCACCACCGGCGACACCCTCAGCGACCCGGCCCACCCGATCGTGCTGGAGGAGCTGACCTTCCCCGAGCCGGTCATCCACGTGGCGGTGGAGCCCAAGACCAAGGCCGACCAGGACAAGCTCTCCAAGGCCCTGTTCAGTCTGTCCGAGGAGGACCCGACCTTCCGGGTGCGCTCCGACGAGGAGACCGGCCAGACCGTCATCTCGGGGATGGGCGAGCTCCACCTCGAGGTCCTGGTCGACCGGATGCTGCGCGAGTTCAGCGTGGACGCCAACGTGGGCAAGCCCCAGGTGGCCTACCGCGAGACCATCCGCAAGCCGGTCGAGAAGATCGAGGAGCGCTACGTCCGCCAGACCGGCGGTCGGGGCCAGTACGGCCACGTGGTGATCTCGCTCGAGCCGACCGGGCCCGGCGGGGGCTACGAGTTCATCGACAAGATCACCGGCGGGGTGATCCCCAAGGAGTACATCCCCTCGGTCGACGCCGGCATCCAGGAGGCCCTTACCTCGGGGGTCCTGGCCGGATACCCGATGGTCGACGTGCGGGTCCTGCTCACCTACGGCTCCTACCACGACGTGGACTCCTCGGAGATGGCCTTCAAGATCGCCGGCTCCATGGCCGTCAAGAAGGCCGCCCGGGCGGCCAGCCCGGTCCTGCTCGAGCCGGTCATGGACGTCGAGGTGGTCACCCCCGAGGACTACATGGGGGACGTGATCGGGGACCTGTCCTCCCGGCGGGGTCGGGTCGAGGGCATGGCGCAGCGGGGCAACAGCCACGTCGTGCGGGCCCAGGTACCGCTGTCCGACATGTTCGGCTACGCTACCGACCTGCGTTCGCGTACGCAGGGCCGCGCCACGTACACGATGCAGTTCCATGCCTACAACGAGGTTCCCGAGTCGATCTCCAAGGAGATCATCGCCCGGGCCCACGGGGAGTAGGACCGCCTGCAGGGGCCGGATCGGCAGAGAAGGGCGTCACCGGGCAGAATCTGCGGGGACGAAGCGGCACACACGTAGAAGCGGCGGGTGACCGTCGCGGCGGGCCCGAGGGGGTTCCGCCCGAGATCAGGGAGTAGTTGGGCAGATGGCCAAGCAGAAGTTCGAGCGCTCGAAGCCCCACATCAACGTGGGGACGATGGGGCACATCGACCACGGCAAGACCACGCTGACGGCGGCCATCACCAAGGTCCTGTCCGAGGAGAACCCCAACACCTCGTTCACGCCCTTCGACCAGATCGACAAGGCGCCCGAGGAGAAGCAGCGCGGCATCACGATCTCGATCGCCCACGTCGAGTACGAGACCAAGAACCGGCACTACGCCCACGTCGACATGCCGGGCCACGCCGACTACATCAAGAACATGATCACCGGCGCCGCCCAGGTGGACGGGGCGATCCTGGTGGTGTCGGCCGCCGACGGCCCGATGCCCCAGACCCGTGAGCACGTGCTGCTGGCCCGCCAGGTCGGCGTGCCCTACATCGTGGTCGCCCTCAACAAGGCCGACATGGTGGACGACGAGGAGCTGCTTGACCTGGTCGAGCTGGAGGTCCGCGAGCTACTCAACGAGTACGAGTTCCCCGGGGACGACACGCCGATCATCAGGGTCAGCGCGCTCAAGGCCCTCGAGGGGGACCCGGAGTGGACGCCCAAGATCGTCGAGCTGATGGACGCCGTCGACAGCTACATCCCCGAGCCGGTGCGCGAGGTCGACAAGCCCTTCCTCATGCCCATCGAGGACGTCATGTCCATCACCGGCCGGGGCACCGTGGTGACCGGCAAGGTGGAGCAGGGGGTCGTCCACGTGGGCGACGAGGTGGAGATCGTCGGCCTGCGCGACACCCAGAAGACCACGGTCACCGGGGTCGAGATGTTCCGCAAGCTGCTCGACCAGGGCCAGGCGGGCGACAACATCGGCGCCCTGCTCCGCGGGACCAAGAAGGAGGACGTCGAGCGGGGCCAGGTGCTCTGCAAGCCTGGCTCCATCACCCCGCACACCGACTTTGAGGCCAACGTCTACGTGCTGAACAAGGAGGAGGGCGGCCGCCACAAGCCGTTCTTCACCAACTACCGCCCGCAGTTCTACTTCCGCACGACGGACGTGACGGGCACCATCACGCTGCCCGAGGGCACGGAGATGGTCATGCCGGGTGACAACACCAAGATGACGGTCGAGCTGGGCAAGCCCATCGCCATGGACAAGGGGCTGCGCTTCGCCATCCGTGAGGGTGGCCGCACGGTCGCCTCCGGCGTCGTCGACGAGATCCTCAAGTAGTCACGACCCGACGCGAGCGAGAGCAGGCACCGAGACCATGGCCGACGGCCCGAAGCAGAAGATCCGCATCAGGCTGAAGGCCTACGACCACGAGATCCTCGACCAGTCGACGGAGAAGATCGTGCAGACGGTGCTCCGGACCCAGGCCAAGGTGCTCGGGCCGGTCCCGCTGCCGACCGACAAGCACCGCTACACGGTGATCCGGTCGCCCCACAAGTACAAGGACTCCCGCGAGCACTTCGAGATGCGGGTGCACAAGCGGCTGGTCGACATCGTCGAGCACACGCCCAAGACGGTCGACTCGCTCCAGCGGCTCGACCTCCCGGCCGGCGTGGACATCGAGATCAAGATCCAGACGGCCTGACGGCCGGCCACCCCGCTTCCCCGCCGGACGCCTGGCAGGGGGGGTGGCCGATGGTGTAACGTCGCGGGCTGCCCAATTGGGCAGTTCAGAGGCGAAAAGAGCGGCACTCCGGTGCTGCCGACCACAACAGACGTGCGTGAGAGCCGGCTTGATCGGGACCTCGCGCCGAACCAATCGAGCGCTCCGCTCGGGTCTCCCGGGCGGAGCGTTGGCATGCGCCCAGGAAAATCCGACGGGTGCAGGGAGAAAGAGACGTACGTGGCAAGCAAGGCGATCGTCGGCGAGAAAGTCGGCATGACCCAAGTCTGGGACGACCAGAACCGCGCCGTACCGGTGACGGTGTTGAAGGTCGCGCCCGTGCGCGTGGTCCAGGTGAAGACGCCCGAGACCGACGGGTACGCCGCCCTGCAGGTGACATGGGGCTTCCGGCGCAACTCCACCCTGACCAAGCCCCAGCTCGGGCACTACGCCAAGGCCGGCGTCAACCCCG
>Ga0209040_10000712_pt1 | contig 25925 bp, 20 predicted proteins | sample BogFormECP12_OM3_FD_188240 | JGI IMG/M metagenome (GOLD analysis project Ga0209040, IMG submission 188240) | Bog forest soil microbial communities from Calvert Island, British Columbia, Canada - ECP12_OM3 (SPAdes) (version 2) | ecosystem: Environmental > Aquatic > Freshwater > Wetlands > Bog ... | reverse complement strand
ACAATCCCCGATAGCCAAGCCGAAAACTCCTCACCCTTCATCGAACAATCTCCGACCAGCCCCCGCCATCCTAATCCAAACCAACAGCTAACGCTATAAACTAAGATCTCCACGAAAACGGCGGACAGAATTTAAGTCTTGCCCGGACACTCTTTCTGCAGGCGGTCCAGCGCCTGCGAGAAGCCCGAAAGGGAATAGGAATCGGTCGAGACGTTGCCCTTGATCGAATAGGCTTTGATCTCGAGCCCCGAGCCCTTGCGCATTTCCGCGATCAGCGCCCTCTCCCGCGCCGCGTTCTTCACCCAGAGATTCGCGCCCTTCGGCAAAAGGTCGAAGCTCGTCTCGTCCACCGTCACGACCGGCGCGGCGATCGCCCGCTTCGATTTCGCGTCGGACTTCGACGGCTTGCCGGCGGCCTTGACGTCCCCTTTCGCTTCGGCCTCGGCGCCGGCCGAGACGTCGAAACCCATGATGAAAGAGACCTCGTTGCGGACGCCCTCCGCCGGCCGGTCGGAGATGAAGGCGTACCCGGGGTCGCGCTTAAGACTCGCCGGCTCGCGCGTCTTCGGCTGCGCCAGCGTGTAGCAGATGCGGCCCTTACCGGCCCGGCCAACGAAGACGTTCCAGTCGCCGAACGTCGCGACCAGCGCGGGCTTCGCCGATTCGTCCGTCTTGTCGGCTTTCTTCGGCGCGGCGTCCGCGGAGGCAACTGCGCCGACGAGTGCGAGAGCCGCTGCGATCGTGATCGGGAAAGCGCGTCGAATAAAGCCAAGCGCAGGAAATGCCATCAATATTCGTCCTCGGTCCCCGCCTCCTCGCGGCCCGCGAAAAGACCTCGGGGCGGCGCCTCATGCCGAGCGATCCGGGCGAAATTCCGGCCTTCGACTTTTCCGCGCCGGGCCCGCCCTGTAAACCCTGCCTCTGGTTAATGAAAAATGAGTAAAGTTGGGAGTCGAAGATGAAGGCTCTGATCTGCCCCGCGCTCGGCCCGGCCGAAAACCTCAAAGTGCGGGACGTCGATCCGCCAGTCGCAGGGGAAGGCGAGGCGATCGTCGAGGTCGCCTATGCGGCGCTCAATTTCTTCGATACGCTCATCATCGAGGGCAAGTACCAGCTGAAGCCGGCGCCGCCGTTCTCGCCGGGCGGCGAGTACTCCGGGCGGGTCGCCGCGCTCGGGCCGGAGGCGAAAGGCGTCTCCGTCGGCGACCGCGTGCTGGGCTATTCGGGCTACGGCGCCGCGAGGGAACGCATCGCAGTGCCCGCAAACCGGCTCGCGCGCGTGCCCGACGGCCTGCCGCTCGACAAGGCGGCGGGCCTCGCCATCGCCTACGGCACGAGCCTGCATGCGCTGAAGCAGCGCGCCGAAATGAAGCCGGACGAGACGCTCGTCGTGCTCGGCGCCTCCGGCGGCGTCGGGCTCGCCGCGGTCGAAATCGGCGCGGCGATGGGCGCGCGCGTGATCGCCTGCGCCTCGTCGGACGAGAAGCTCGCCTTCGCGCGCCGGTACGGCGCCGCCGAGACGATCAACTACAGGGACGAGGATCTGCGCGCGCGGTTGAAAGCGCTCACGGGCGCCAAGGGCGTCGATGTGGTCTACGATCCGGTCGGCGGCGCGCTCGCCGAGCCCGCGCTCAGATCGCTCGGCTGGAAGGGGCGCTTCCTCGTGATCGGCTTCGCTTCCGGCGAAATTCCGAAAGTCGCGCTCAACATCGTCTTGCTCAAGGGCTGCGACATCCGCGGCGTCTACTGGGGGGAGTTCACGGCGCGCGAGCCCGAGAGCAATCGCGACAACATGACGCAGCTCTTGAACTGGGCGGAGGAAGGCGCGCTCAGCGTTCATATTTACGCGAAATACGCGATTGAAGAGTATGTGCTGGCGTTCGAAGCGATCTCGAAACGCCAGGTTTTGGGCAAGACCCTGCTCCGGCTTAACGATCGCATCACGTGATTTATCCGACGGCTTGAAAAAAGCCGCGCTGGGCCAAACATCGAGAGCGAGGGCAGGAGGCGTCGCAGCGGAACCGGCGAGGTCGGGAGATGAGTCAAGCGAATCTGCCCTATGTCGAGATCCGGCGCCTTTGGCCAGCGGATATGGATGCCTTCCGCGACCACCTTTTGCGCCTCGATCCGGTAAGTCGCCACCAGCGCTTTGGCGGCGGCATGTCGGTTGAGTTCCTGTCGCGCTATGCGGATCGCTGTTTTGGAGAGGGGGACCTCCTTTACGGCGCTTTCATCGGCGGGCGCCTGTGCGGGGCGGCCGAACTGCGCTCCAACCGAGCGATCTGGGCCGAACAGGCGCCGTTCGGCCGACATATCCATGCCGAAGCCGCGTTTTCCGTCGAGGGCGAACGTCGAAGGCAGGGGATCGGCGAGAAATTGTTCAAGCGCATTATGCGCGCCGCGAGCAACCACGGCGTCGAGACCATCGAGATCGTGTGCATGCCGGGCAATGTCGCCATGCAGAACCTGGCGAAGAAATACCACACTCATTTCACCTTCGAGGAGAACGCGCCGACCGGGCGACTCATGGCGCGCCGGCCGACGCCGCTATCGCTGATTCGCGAAGCCGCCACGGACGCGCTCGATTTCGGCGAATCCCTGATTGACGCTCACTTGCGGGCGCTGAAGGAGCCGCAGAAGACGGAGTGTGCGCGGTTATCGCCCCCTGCACAAAAGGTCTGACATCCCGGCGGCGATCCATCGAATCTGGCGCGCCTCGGCCGCATCGTTCGGAGCCCTCAGCGCTTGTCCGATGCGTCGGCGAAAGCGGCGCCGGCGAGCAGCCGTGACCGACGCCGTGGCCGTTCGTGAATTGCTTTCGTCACCGACATCGACAGCGCCGCGCGCGCCCCGGGCCCGCCGACTCGATCTGGATGACTGAGCCTGCGCCGCATGATCCTCAGCCCACAGGAACTCGACCGACTTCCGCGCGACTTCCTCAGGCGTCATGCCTTCTTTGCCCGGAAGTCGGGCTGGCGCTTCTCGAGGAAGGCCCGCACGCCCTCGAGATATTCATCCGACCGGCCCGCTTCCCGCTGGAGGTCGCGCTCGAGATCGAGCTGGGCGTCCAGGCTGTTCGACGCCGAAGCGGCAAAAGCGCGCTTCATGAGGCCGTAGGCGTGCGTCGGCCCGACCGCCAGGCGTTGCGCGATCTCGTGCGCCGCGCCCATCAGCTGATCGTCGTCCACGACGCGATAGATCATGCCCCAGGCCGCCGCGTCTTCGGCGGAGATTGGGTCGGCCAGCATCATGAGCGCTCGGGCGCGCGCTTCGCCGATGAGCCGCGGCAAGAACCAGGCGCCTCCCGAATCCGGGACGAGCCCGAGGCGCGCGAACGCCTGCAGGAACCTCGCCGAGCGCGCCGCGAGCACGATGTCGCAGGCGAGCGCGACATTGGCGCCGGCGCCGGCGGCCGCGCCGTTGACCGCGCAGACGATTGGCTTCGGCAGAGCGCGCAGCGTCCGGATGAGCGGGTTGTACCGCTTGTCGATCGAGAGGCCAAGGTCGGGGCGGGCGCCGTCCGGCGCGACCACGCGGTCGGTCAAGTCCTGGCCGGCGCAGAAACCTTTCCCTGCGCCGGTCAGCAGCAAGACGCGGCAGTCGTCGTTGGCGGCGGCGCGCCTCAGCGCTTCGGCAAGCTTTTCGTGCAGGGCGACATTGAAGGCGTTGAGGCGGGCGGGCCGGTTCAGAATCAGGGTCAGGACGCCCCCTTCGAGCGACTCGAGCAGGACCGGCGGGGACGATTGGGCGACGTCGGCGGCCATGCTTTCCTCCCGGACCGGGCCTTCCGCGGCCATTCTATTGACCCATCGCCGGAGCGACCATAGAGGCGTAGATGCGGCGCAGGGGGCGGTCAAGGGAGGTTGGAACGACGGATTTCTGCGCCCGCCACGAAGCCCCGTTGACGCGCGCCATCGCCGCGGGCCGCTTCCGCATCGCGCCGGTCCGGCGCATGGCCGCCTGAGCCATGGCGGAAGCGTTCATCTGCGATTACGTCCGCACGCCGATCGGCCGCTACGCGGGCGCGCTCGCGGCCGTCCGCGTCGACGATCTCGCCGCAATCCCGATTCGAGAACTGTTGACGCGCCATCCGGGCCTTGGCGAGAAGGTCGAGGAGGTGTTCCTCGGCTGCGCCAACCAGGCGGGCGAGGACAATCGCAACGTCGCCCGAATGGCCTTGCTCCTCGCGGGCCTGCCGGACACGGTTCCCGGCGCGACGGTGAACCGGCTTTGCGCGTCGGGCATGGAGGCGGTTGCCGCCGCGGCGCGCGCGATCAAGGCGGGCGAAATCGAGTGCGCGATCGCAGGCGGCGTGGAATCAATGACCCGCGCGCCGTTCGTTATGGGCAAGGCGGAGAGCGCCTTCCCGCGCTCGACGGAAGTGTTCGACTCGACCATCGGCTGGCGGTTCATCAATCCGCTGATGAAGAAGCGTTACGGCGCAGACTCCATGCCCGAGACGGCGCAGAACGTCGCCGACGAGTATCAGATCTCGCGCGAGGACCAGGACGCGTTCGCCCTGCGCTCGCAGGAGCGCGCGGCGGCGGCCGAGGCGAACGGGGCCTTCGCAAAGGAGATCGTCCCGGTCGAGGCGAAGGACCGCAAGGGCGCGGTCACGCGCGTCGCCAAGGACGAGCATCCGCGCCCCGAGACGACGGCCGCGGCCCTCGCGAAACTCAAGGGCATTGTGCGTCCGGATAGCAGCGTCACCGCCGGCAACGCCTCCGGCGTCAACGACGGCGCGGCGGCGCTCGTCATCGCCTCGGCGAGGGCCGCCGAGACGCTCTGCATTCGGCCCTTCGCGCGCATCGTCGGCTACGCGACGGCCGGCGTCGCGCCACGCGTCATGGGCATAGGGCCCATCCCTGCGGTGCGGAAGCTTTGCGAGCGGCTCAGCCGGTCGCCGTCCGACTTCGACGTGATCGAACTCAACGAGGCGTTCGCTTCCCAGGCGTTGGCCTGCCTGCGCGGCCTGGGGTTTCCGGACGACGCCGAGCAGGTGAACCCGAACGGCGGGGCGATTGCGCTTGGCCACCCGCTCGGCATGTCGGGCGCCCGGATCGCCGGGACGGCCGCGCTGGAACTCAAGCGCCGGGACGGCCGCATCGCGATCGCCACGATGTGCGTCGGGGTCGGCCAGGGCGCGGCGCTCGCGCTCGAGCGGGTGTAACCGGCTTCAACGGGCGTCGGCTCGCATGCTAGAGGTTGAGCTGCGCCGCCTCAGAGGAAGCGCGAGCGGAGGAAGCGATGGCGTACAAGGATATCCTGGTCTATCTCGATCCGACCGCCGAATCCGTTCAGCGCCTGCGGCTCGTGCGTGAGTTCGCGAAAGCGCATCAAGCGCGCCTTATCGGCGTGGACGCGGGAGCGGGCGCGCTGGACGCCAAGAGCGCCGACGCCACCGCCCAGATGTTCGAAACGACGACTGCTGAAGCGGGCTTAAGGGGCATCTTCGTGCCGGCGGAGAAGGCGGATGAGGGCGACGCCTTCACCCATTGCGTCGATCTCATCGTAGCGCCCGCGCCAGGTGGGGCGGCGCGCGAACTCATCCGCCGCGGCCTGCTTGATCGGGCTCTCACGGAGTCGGGCGCGCCCATGCTGATTCTGCCGCCCGGCTGGGAGGGTGGGGCGATCGGCGAGGACGTCGTCATCGCCTGGAACGGAGGGCGCGAGGCCTTGCGCGCCGTCCACGACGCGATGCCGTTCCTCGAGAAGGCGCGCAAGGTGACGGTCTTCTGCTTCTCGTCGCGCCCGAGCGACTTGCGCGCCTCGGCCGAGCGGTTGGTCGACCATCTCGCCTCGCACGGCGTGGCGTCGCACGTCTCGGACTGGACGAACACCGGAGACTTGACGGCGATCGAAGCCTTGTTTGCGAGCCTCGACACCCAGGACGCGGACCTCATCGTCGCCGGCGCCTTCGGCCATTCGCGGGTCTACGAGGGGCTGTTCGGCGGCGTCAGCATGGACCTCATTCGCCAGCAGTCGCTGCCGGTCTTGATGTCCCATTAGCGGCAATGACCCACTTTGCCTGGTCATGATGACGCCTCTTTGCCACACTGACTTCGCAATAGCCTTCCATAGGTACCCGAACCCATCAAAGCGTCGCTAACCGCGGCAGGAAGCGAACAAGAAGAGCCTCGAACCGCTTGTCGCGTGCGACAAGCTCAGGCGCGAGCAGCCACTGATCGGCAGGGGCGACTCGCGACGCAAATCGGAGGAAACGCTCATGGCGTTACTCGACGCGCTCATTAACGACATGGCGAGCCGCTTCGGGCTTGGCCCCAACACTGCTGCCCTCGTGCGGGAAGGGCTCGTGCTGATCACAGGCGGACAAGGCGGCGTCAGCGGCTTCCTCGACCTTTTCAGAAAGGCCGGCTTCGCACCGCAAGTCTCAGCGTGGCTCGGGCAGCCGAACGCGCCAGCGCTCGCGACGCAAGATCTTGAGCGAGTCGTCGGGACAAACGCGCTGAGCGGCATCGCCGGCCGATTAGGCCTGGGTCAGCCCGCCGTGACGACGGCGCTCGCATATTGCGTGCCGAAGCTGATCGGCCTCCTGACGCCGAACGGCGTCGTCCCGACCGCTCTTCCAACGCAAGTGACCGATTTTCTCGGGGCCCCGACGGGCAGGGTCGCGCCGTCGCCGGTCAGCGTCAGTCGGGCGTCAAGAGAGCAGATCGCGCCCGAGTCAAGGACTCCGGCGAGGGACTCCCCCTTGCCTGGCTGGCTCTGGCCAGCGCTCGCCGCGCTTGTGCTTTTGCTGATCGGCTGGTGGGTTTGGCCGATGCTCGGCCGCAAGCCTGCCGAGCCGCCGGTCGCGCAGGCGCCTGAGCCCGCTCCGGCTCCCGTGGCGCAAGCTCCCACTCCGTCAAAAGCTGAGGCGCCCACCACCGCTCCGGCCCCCCAAGCTCCCGCTCCTACGACTGCCTCAACGAGTGCTCCTGCGCCGGCCCCGGCGCCCGCGCCCGCTCCGGTGGCGCAGCCCCCCGCGCCCGAGCCTGCCACGCCACCGACCGCGCAGCCTTCCGCTCCGGCGACTGCCGAGGCGACCGCCACCGCTGCGGCGCCCGCCGCGACCCCTTCGGCTGCCTCAACGCCAGCGCCCGCCGCCCCCTCCCTACCGGCAACGCTGGCGTTGAACAACGAAAACGGCGTCGTTGACTACTCCGGCGCGGTTCATGACGACGAGGCTCGTACGTCCATTCTCGAGGCGCTCAAGGCCGCGTTCGGCGCGGACAAGCTCAAGGGCGAGGTCGCGGTTGACGCGAACCGGGCTGTCGCGCCATGGCTCGCCAAACTCCCCGCCGCTCTCGACGCGCTCAAAGGTGCGAACGTCGAGGCGATCTTCGACGGCGGCTCGGTCAGTGTCGGCGGGGCGATCCCCGACGCCGACCGCGAGAAGGTCATGTCGTCGATCAAGTCCGCGCTCGGCGCCGACCTCGCGGTCGGCACGCTTGAGGACAAGTTGAAGGAGCTTGCGTCCAGCACCAACGCGCAGGCGCTCGCCGCGCTCGGCAATTTGCCGCTGAACTTCGGTGCGACAGATATTGTCGCGATCCTGAACCGATCGGACATCAACTTCCCGTCAGGCGGCGCAGAGGTCCCGGCCTCGGCTCTCGATTTTCTTTCGAAGGCCGCCGCGGGCTTGAAGAAGCTGCCGGCAAGTTACGTCTTCGAGATCGCGGGCTACACGGACAACACCGGCGACGCCGCAATAAATCTTGCGCTTTCGCAGAAGCGCGCAGAGGCCGTCCGCGAAGTTTTGGTCAAGTCGGGGGTTCCGGCCGACATGCTTGTCGCCAAGGGCTATGGCAGCGCCGATCCAATCGCGAGCAACGACACTGCGGAGGGACGGCGCCGCAACCGCCGTATCGAATACCACATCGCCAAGGCGGGGTGAGCCCGATTCCGGCCCTCCAACCGCCGGTCAAGGGGGCGCCAAGCGTCAGATTCTGACCGCGCTTGCCAACGAGCGACACAAGCGGCTGGCCCGGCCCGCCGCCACCCCGCCTTGGCGCGGGCCGTGATGCACGTCCTCGATCATCGGCATTGACTTCGCCGACGGCTTCGACGCCGTCCGCGGTCGCCGCCCGTCTCACATATGCTGATCCCGAATGATCCCGGACAGTCGGTTGACCAGCGGCCGCGCCGGTGCTAGTGGCGCCCAGGCAAAATCTAGGACATTCGTGCAGATTTCCGCCTTAGATCCATTGATATCACGGGATCTTGAGCCTGCATTTTGGACGCCTGAACGGCTGGGGCGACCGAGCGCCTGGTGGGGCCATGTGCCCTTTGCGTTTTGGCTCGTTGCGCGCACCGAGCCTCGGGTCCTGGTGGAGTTGGGCACGCACCACGGCGTGTCCTATGCGGCGTTCTGCGAGGCGGTTGCGCGGCTCCGGCTCGCGACGCGTTGCTATGCCGTGGACACGTGGACGGGCGATCCTCACGCAGGCGCTTACGGCGAGGACGTCTATGCCGAACTAAGTGACTTCAACGCCAAGCGATACTCGCCTTTTTCCCGGCTCGTGCGCAAAACCTTCGACGAGGCCCGCGAGGATTTCGCCGATGGATCGATCGATCTTCTACACATCGACGGCTTACATACTTACGATGCAGTCCGCCACGACTTTGAGACTTGGCGCCAAAAATTGTCGTCGCGGGCCGTCGTACTCCTTCACGACACCAACGAGCGCCGGCGAGACTTCGGCGTCTGGCGTTTCCTCGATGAGCTGAAACGGCAAGTTCCGGTCTTCGAATTTTTGCATTCTCATGGCCTTGGCGTCGTTGCCGTGGGGGTCCATGCCCCGGACACAGCAAAAAGGTTGTGCGGGTCGAACGACGAAGCTGAAATCGCCGCCCTGCGAGAACGCTTCTCCGTATTGGGCGCCCGTTGGATGGCGGAGCAGGAAAAACTTGAGTTCCGAGTTCGAGTGCTTGAGGCTGAAATAAAGGGCGATCAAGTCAGCGACCTTCGACGGAGCCCAGGGAAGGTCGAAGAGCCAAAAACGAACCACCTTCGGGTTGCTCTGGCTGAAGCCAGCAGGCACAGCGACGAACTCACCCAACGAATACGGAGACTGGAGCAAAGCCTCCATGACACTCGCGAAGATACAATCCGTGAGATTTCGGTCTTGAGACGTAAGGACTTCGACCGACGCTTAACGCGACAGTTAAGGGGGTGGCAGTGGCTTGCTTCTGTCGTGCGTTACACTCGGCGTGGGCGTGATGAAAACAGACCAATTACCAATCTACGCGCTCGAGATGAAAACGTCGTCCGTAATATGAATGAACGCTTCCAGAATAATATGTTGGCGCGCTTTCGGCAAGACGTATCTGATACCTTTGACGTTAATTTCTACCTTGGTCAAAACCCCGACATCGCCGAAGATGGGGTTGATCCGATAGAGCATTATTTTTCGTTCGGATGGAAAGAGGGACGCGACCCGGCTTCCTGGTTCTCAACAAAATATTATTTGTCTGTCAATCCAGACGTTGTCAGAGCAAAAATTAATCCATTTTGGCACTACGTAAATCATGGTCGCAAGGAAGGTCGGCTGCCAAAGAAAGTAGTGGATCAGCGGAGAGCGCTGCTGGCGCAGCTGTCACCGCCAGAATTCAAAAACCGGTCTCCCGCGAAAGCAAGAACAGTCGGTGAGAAAACTTTGAGAGAGCAAATTTGGTCTGCGATGCCCAAGCCACGTGGAATTATAGTTTCCTTTAGTCACACTTCCTACACGAGCGCAACCGGAGGAATAGAAGTATTAGTTAACGACGAACAGACCATCTTCAATAAAAATCAGTGGCTGTATGTTCATTTTTCGCCGCTTGAGTTTATGGTATTTTTAGTTAACACTGCTCATGAAGAAGCTTTTCTACGGGTGACTGTAAACGGGAAGGCCATCGGTGTTGCATCGGTCTCCACCATAACTAGAATCCTTGCAGAAAGCAGATGTAGCGCACATTGTGATAGAATATTAATAGTTCACTGCCTACTGGGACAGCCATGTCATGGAGTCAAGAGCATTATTGAAGTATTCAATCCATTGAAATCGTACTACTGGGTTCATGATTTTTCCGGTATTTGTGCGGGATACAATTTGCTTCGAAATGGCGTCGAATACTGCGCTGCTCCGCCGCCTGATTCTGTCGCCTGCGGGATCTGCGTATTCAATCCTGCGCGAATGCACAATGCGCCGCTTATCGATGACATATTCCAGGTAGCAAGATTCACTATTGTTTCACCTTCCGCCGTCGCCCTTGACGTGTGGCGAGCGGGCTCTCGAACGCGCAGTGGCTCGGCTATCGTCCAACCTCACTGCGCTCTGGACTACTCCGAGGGTTTGCGCCGGGCTCCGCGCGACGCTGAGAGAGTCGGCTCGCCGGGACAAGAAATTAGAGTAGCGTATATCGGTCCAGCCATGATGCACAAGGGCGGTCATGTTTTTGAGCAGTTGCTTGACAGGACCGCCGCCGATAAGAAATTTCGCTATTTTCATTTTTGCGGAAATGGACGTGGGTTCGCCTCAAGCCGAATTCAGCGAGTTTTTGCCGAGGTCCGCTCTGATCGACGGAATGAAATGATCGAGTTGCTCAAAGAACATGAGATTGACATCGTTGTCATTCCGTCGATTTGTCCGGAAACGTTTTCCTACGTCACGTATGAGTCCTTGGCGGCCGGGTGCGACGTTCTTACGCTGGCGGGGAGTGGAAATGTAGCGGCGCTCGTCAACGAGACGGGGCGCGGGCGGGTTTTTTCGAATGAAGAGGACCTGATCCAATTCTTCATCAGTCCGCAAGCCGAAGAACTTGTTCGTTCGCGCGCCGCGCTTCCCAATCCGTGTGGGTCACTTTCAATGTGCGGCACAACGGCGGCGCTCGTTTTTCCAGAGGTTTCCCAAGGATGACGGATGGTAAAGTACACGTATTCACGAGTTTTACATATAACTATTTGTCTCGGGCCCGAGTCTTGGCAAATAGCGTCCGCCATCGCCGCCCGCTTTGGGTGCTCTGGGCGATTCTAGTCGACGCGCCTCCAGCCGGAATGGACGACTCCGGCTGGCGAAGCGACTTTGATTTCGTGCTGGATGCCTCAGTTTTATTTCCGGGGGTGTGGACGCGCTGGATATTCAAACATGACGTCGTCGAGGCGTGCACGGCGGTTAAGGGGCACGCCCTTCTTCACATCATGTCGACGGGAGCGGAGAAGATCATCTATCTCGATCCCGATATAGCCGTTTTTCACGACCTCCAGGGCGTGGCGGACCGGCTGAATCATTGTAACGCCATCCTTACGCCTCACCAAGTGGAACCAAATCTAACCGAACGAGAGATCGAAGAAAATGAACTGTCATCTATGAAATATGGAATATATAATCTCGGTTTTTTTGCGATTCGTAATAATGAAGAAGGACGACGCATCGCTAGATGGTGGTCATCACGACTTTATCATGCCTGCTATGACGACGTAACTAGCGGAATTTTCACCGATCAGAAATATTGTGACCTCCTACCTGCTTTGTTTTCCGGTATTTACATTGAACGTGATCCTGGTTTTAACGTCGCGAGCTGGAATATCAGTCGTCGGACCCTGCGGATCACCGCGTCCGGGGATATCCTTTCAAATGGCTTCCCGCTACGATTTTATCATTTCACAAAGATAAATTCCGCAGGCGATGCCATGACGGAACGATATGGCGGAGATCAGCTGGCGATATTCGAAATTTGGAATTGGTATAAGCGCGCAATCAAAGAGAAAGAAGTCGAAGGTATTCCAGATAATTATTGGCGCTATGCTGACTTTGAAGATGGGACTCCGGTACCGAAAGAAGCTCGCGTCCTCTACAGGTCACAGTCGGTTTTATATTCGCTATTCCCAGAGCCCTTCAAAACTGGTCCCGGCACTTTTCTGGAATGGTTCCGGATGAATGGACACAATCACAACCAGTCGCGACGAGTCACTGAGGCGGATGCGGTTCAACCGAGATTTCCAGCGTCCGGCAGGGTCGCTGCAATCGTTCATGCATCTTATCCAGAATTATTCATAGAAATACGAGATGTACTTGCGGGATATACTGGCGATCTAAAACTATTTGTTACGACCACCAAAGAAGATCAGGGTCGCCTAAAGGAAGAACTTATAAACTTCCCGTTTCCGTTTGAACTGTTGGTGGTGGAAAACCGTGGTCGAGACGTGCTCCCGTTCCTGCGCGTCTTACCAAAAGTGATAGATCAAGGCTTCGAGTTTGTGTTGAAATTGGATACGAAAAGATCGCCGCACCTAACGGATGGAGCTTCCTGGCGCCGGCAGTTGTTAGTGAGCCTTGCAGATCCCGCGGAATTGGCGTGGACGCTAGAGCGATTGCGACTGAGGCCCGATGTCGGAATTGTCGGGCCAAGCGGACATTTGCTCGATCTGGGTGCCTATTGGGGCTCCAATAGAGATAGAGTGCAGGAGCTTGCTGAGCGCATGAATGTCGGACGTTTCGAGCCGAGGGCATATGCGTTCGTCGCCAGCACAATGTTTATCGCGCGACGAGAAGCGCTTGAGGCCATTAATTCGCTAAGCTTATCTGACGAGCAATTTGAAGTGGAACAGGGTCAGACGGACGGAACCCTTGCGCACGCGGTCGAGCGAGCGTTTGCATTCAGCGCAGCCGCACGAGGCTTCCGCGTTGCGAGCAAACCCTTGAATGCCGCCGGCTCCGATGCTGACCTTTGCTTCGGAAATGCGTTTGAGTATGCTCATGCACCTAGAAGCGATCTCCCTCAAATTGAGCCTCTGAATGAATACGAAAGCGATCCTTCGCGTGAGCGCGTCGAAGGTCGATTGCCTCACGGTGATAGGAGCCCAAGGCTCGATCCGCGAGAGGAGTTTCGCGACGGCGGCAAGCAGGATCCGGTTTCGCGGACCGTCCGCTGGAGCAACCGGCAAGCTTGATCTGATCGTCGCTGTGGATGTTACCGCCGCCATCGCCCAAGAAGGCCCCTCGGTGCGGGACGGCGTGCAGTTCGCCGAACCGGTCAACCCGGTTCTAAGATGGGCGCGGCGCAAGGCCGGCGCCGGGAGCGCTGCTGATCAAAAGTCCGGCGCGCCGCCCGCCGCCTCGATGAGCGCGTCGACGAGGTAAGGCGCAAACGAGCGCCAGACCTCGACCTGGAAGGCGGCGTCGCCGCGGCGCCAGAGCACGATCTCGGCCTTGTCGAAGAGGGTGCGCGTCGCCATCCCGACCGGGCACGCCTTGAGGCAAAGATCGAGCGGGCAGCCGGCGCTCAAAGCGCGCGCCGCCTTGGCGCCGCTGACGACGAGACCGAGCTGCCGGCTCGATACGTCCACGAGGCTAAAAGGCTGCGACTCGAGCGCGAGCGCAATCCGCGTCGGAAACATCTCCGGATCGCCCCCCCCCTGTATAAGCAGCCACTCGTCGGGCCCGAGCCAGAGCGCGGCGCAATTCTTTCCCTCGCCCGCCGGCCCAAGCTGCGCCGGCAGGTCGGCGCCGAAGGCGGTGGAGCAGCCGGCGCGCGCCGCCTCGTCGCCGCGGAAGATGAACCGGTCCGCCGGGGCCGCCTCCTCGATGGCGAAGTCGGGGCCGGTCGGCAACCCCATGTCCTCAATCGGCGAGCGCGGGGCGAGCCACGGCTCGGCAAACGCCTCAGACATTGAGGCGCGCTCCGGGCTTGTCGTAGAAGATCGGCGGCGCGACCGTGACCGCGATCGCCCGGCCGGGCATGGGCGCGTAGAGCTTCGTCCCCATGCGCGAGCGGCCAGAGGCGACCAGCCCAAGGGCGATCGACCGCCCCGCCGCCCCGCTGCGATAAGACGAGGTGACATGGCCGAGCGCCGCGGAGCCCGTGGGCGGCGTCGCGCTCTCGGTGATCTGAGCGCCCTCCTCGAGCACGACTTTCGGGTCCTCGGTCAAAAGGCCGACGAACTGCTTGCGGTTTTCTGCGACAAGGTCGGGCCGGGCGAGCGAGCGCTTGCCGACGAAGTCTTGCTTCGCCTTGCCGACCGCCCAGTCGAAGCCGAGATCGGCGAGCGTCACCGTTCCGTCGGTGTCCTGGCCGACGATGACGTAGCCCTTCTCGGCGCGCATCACATGCATGGCCTCGGTGCCGTAGGCGCAGCCGCCGTGCTTCTCGACCTCGCGCCACACGGCCTCCCAGACGGGGCGCCCGTAGGCTGAAGCGACATTGATCTCGAAGCCGAGTTCGCCGGTGAAGCTCACCCGCATGAGCCGCGCCGGGACGCCGCCGACCCGCGTCTCCATGACGCACATGTGCGGAAAGGCTTCGTTCGAGAGATCGACGCCCTCAAAGAGCGGCGCGATCGTTTCGCGCGCCTTCGGCCCCTGCACCGCGATGACCGCCCATTGCTCGGTCGTCGAGGTAAGCCACACCTTGAGATCGGTGAACTCGGTTTGAAGATAGTCCTCCATATGGGCGAGCACGCGCGGCGCGCCGCCGGTCGTCGTCGTGACGTGGAAGCGGTCGGGGCCCAAGCGCGCGATGACGCCGTCGTCCATGAGGAACCCGGCCTCGCTCAACATGAGCCCGTAACGGCAGCGCCCGACCCCGAGCTTCCCAAAGGCGTTTACGTACATGCGCTCGAGGAAAGCCGCCGCGTCGGGCCCGACGACTTCGATCTTGCCCAGCGTCGAGGCGTCGAAGAGGCCAACGCAAGCGCGCGTCGTGCGGCACTCGCGCGCGACCGCTTCGTGCATGGATTCGCCTGCGCGCGCGAAATACCAGGCGCGCTTCCACAAGCCCACGTCCTCGAAGGCTGCGCCGCACTCGGCCGCCCAGTCGTAAATCGGCGTGCGACGGACGGGGTCGAACATCCGCCCACGCGCCGGCCCCGCGAAGGCGCCGAAAGTGACCGGAGTGTAGGGCGGGCGAAAAGTGGTCAGCCCGACCTCCGGGATGGGCTTCTCCTGGATGGCGGCGGCGATGGCGAGCGCGTTCATGTTGGAGAGCTTGCCCTGGTCAGTCGCCATGCCCGTCGTCGTGTAGCGCTTGACGTGCTCGATCGACCGCATGCCCTCCTGCATCGCGAGCGAAATGTCCTTGACGCAGACGTCGTTCTGGTAGTCGACGAACGCCTTGACGCGCGGATCGCCGAGCACGTGCAGCGGCGCGCCGAGGACGCCGCCCGCGGCCGGCGGCGCGTCCTCGACGGAGTAGGACAGGGGCGCGGGCGCAGGGAATCCCGCCGCGGAAGTGGCGGCGCGGCCGGCGGCTTCGCCTTCGCCGAGCGCGTCGACGAGGCCGAAAGCGGCGTTAGAGGCGCCGACAGACCATTGCCGCTGGACCGAGGGGCCGGGCTTGAAGACTTGCAGCGCCTCGTCGAAGACGAGCTTGCCGCGCGACTGGGAGAACAGATGCACGGACGGCGTCCAGCCGCCGCACATGAGGAGCGTGTCGCATTCGATCGTGCGCATGCCGCTCGGATGCGCGGAGAGGCGCACTTGCTTCACCTTAAGCCGTCCTCGCACCTCGTGCATCGCAGCCTTGACCGCGACCCGGACGCCCGCCGCGCGCGCCGCATCGGGCAAAGGGCCCGCGGCTTCGTCGCGCAAGTCCGCGACGAGCTCGACGGCGACGCCCGCCGCTTTCAGTTCGAGCGCGGCGCCATAGGCGCTGTCATGCGCGGTGACGACGACGACGCGCTCGCCGACCTTGACGCCGAACTCGGCGAGATAGCGCCGCGCGGCGTCGGCGAGCATGACGCCAGGCCGGTCGTTGTCGGCGAAGACAAGCGGACGCTCGATCGCGCCGGTCGCGAGCACGACCTCCTTCGCCCGCATCTGCCAGAGTCGCTCGCGCGGAAGGTCGGGGTTTTCCATGAGGTCGCGTTCCGGCAGCCGCTCGTTGAGCGCGACGAAATTCTGCAAATAGTAGCCGAAGGCTTGCGTCCGCGGCATGAGCCGCACGTTCGGCGCCGCGCGGAGCGAGGCCAGGGTTTGCGTGAGCCAGGTCGGCGCGCTTTCGCCGTTGATTTTCGCCCGCGTCTCGGCCCTGAGCGAGCCGCCGAGCGCAAAATTTTCGTCGCAGACGACGACCCGCGCGCCGCTCGCGCCTGCCGCGAGCGCCGCTGCGAGGCCGGCGGGTCCGGCCCCGACGACGAGCACATCGCAGTGATCGTAATAGCGGGCGTAACGGTCCGGATCGGGCTCGCTCGGGGCGCGCCCGAGCCCCGCGGCGCGGCGGATCGCCGGCTCGTAGACGCGCGTCCAGGCCCAGTTCTTCGCGAAGAAATTGGGCCCCATGAACGTCTTGTAGTAGAAACCAGCGCCGATGAGCGGCGCTGCGACTTCGTTGACCTCCCCGACGTCGAACTTGAGCGACGGCCAGCGGTTCTGACTCGTTGCGGCGAGGCCGTCGTAGAGTTCGACTTCGGTGGCGCGCAAATTCGGCGTGAAGCGGCCGGGCCCGCGCGAGACGGAGACCAGCGCGTTCGGCTCCTCGGGGCCTGCGGCGAGGATTCCGCGCGGGCGGTGGTATTTGTAGGAGCGGCCGACCAGTCGCACGCCGTTGGCGAGCAGAGCGGACGCGAGCGTGTCGCCCTCGTAGCCGCCATACGCCACGCCGTCGAAGGTGAACGACACCGGGCGCGTGCGGTCGATCAACGCGCCCCCCGCGACGCGGAACGCCTGGGTCATTCGCGCGCGCTCGCTTCGGACGCAACCTCCGGCCGCTGCTCGCCCGCTTTGTAGACGGCGAGGATACGGTCGCTCACGGTGTCGCGCAGGCAGTTGAAGAAGCGGCCGCACCCAAAGATGTGCCGCCAGCGTTCGGCGATGACGCCCTTGGGGTTCTGGCGGAAATAAAGGTATTCGGCCCATTCGGCGTCGCTGACGGACGCCGGATCGGGGGGGCGCGCCACATGGGCTTCGCCGCAGTTGCGAAACTCAAGCTCCGGCCGCTCCATGCAGCAATAGGGACAGGGGATCAGCAGCATGGGGCGTCAATGGGCGACCGCCGCTGCGGCGGCCTCGTCGATGAGCCGCCCGGTGCGGAAGCGATCGAACGCGAAGGGCGCGGCGAGCGGATGCGGCTCCCCGCGCGCGAGCGTATGGGCGAAGACGTGGCCCGATCCCGGGGTCGCCTTAAAGCCGCCGGTGCCCCAGCCGCAATTGACGAACAGGCCCGGAACCGGCGTCAGGCCGATGATCGGCGAGCGGTCGGGGGTCACGTCGACGACGCCGCCCCAGTTGCGCAGCATACGCAGGCGCCGCACGCTCGGGAAAAGCTCGCAGATCGCCTCGAGCGTTTGGGTGGCGATGTGCAGGCCGCCTGCCTGAGAATAGGAGACATAGGCGTCGGTGCCGGCGCCGATGACCATCTCGCCCTTGTCGGACTGCGACATATAGGCGTGGATCGTATTCGACATGACAACGCATGGCATCAGGGGCTTCACGGGTTCGGAGACGAGCGCCTGCAACGGATAGCTCTCAAGCGGCATTCTGACGCCCGCCATCGCCATGACGACCGACGTGTGGCCCGCAGCGACGACGCCGATCTTCTTGGTCGCGATTGCGCCGCGCGTCGTCTCGACGCCCGAAACCGCGCCGTCCGCACCACGGCGGATCGCCTTGACCTCGCAGTTCTCGATGATGTCGACGCCGCGCTCGGACGCCGCGCGCGCGTAGCCCCAGGCGACCGCGTCGTGCCGCGCCGTGCCGCCGCGCCTTTGCAGCGCCGCGCCCATGATCGGGTAGCGGATATCGCGCGCGGTGTTGAGGATCGGGCAGAAAGCCTTGGCCTGTTCGGGCGTGAGCCACTCGTTGTCGACGCCGGCGAGGCGGTTGGCGTGGATGTGCCGCTTTGCGACCTGGACGTCATGGGCATTGTGCGCGAGCATCATCACGCCGCGCGGCGAGTACATGACGTTGTAGTTGAGCTCCTGCGAGAGGCCCTCCCATAATTTCAGCGCATGTTCGTAGAGCGCCGCTGATTCCTCCCAAAGGTAGTTGGAGCGGACGATGGTCGTGTTGCGCCCGGTGTTGCCGCCGCCAAGCCAGCCTTTCTCCAGCACAGCCACTTTGCTGAGGCCGTGCTCTTTCGCCATGTAATAGGCGGTCGCGAGCCCGTGCCCTCCGGCGCCGACGATGATTGCATCATAGGATGGGCTCGGCTCCGGACTCCGCCACTGCTCGGGCCACCCCTCGTTATGCGCCAGCGCCTGCCGCGCCACATTGAAAAAGGAAAACCGCACCCGCGCCTCGACTTCGTCGCGCGACGATTTGCGCGTTTCTCGCCTCGATTGCGAGAACAATTTCGGCAGAAGCAGGGAATTTTTCCCGATGTCGCCCCCCAAAAGGATTGTCGACGGACGGGGCTGCGTTTGTTAGTATCAACGGGTCAAGGGAAGTGAACCCCGTTTACCCGTAGATGCATCAGGAGACGCCCATGAGCTGGACAACCCCGGTCGTCGTCGAAGTTTGCGCTGGCCTCGAAGTGACCGCCTATCTCACCGCCGAAATGTGAGCTTCTCGCCGGTCCTGGACCGGCCGGAAGAGTAAGGGCAGGACGTCTATGCTGCGTCTCGGCTTTATCCGAGGCGCGTTGTAAAAGTTCTCGCTCTTCAGGATGTAGGCGCCGGCCGATGCGGACCCGGCGCCTTTCTCGTTTCGGCGACCTTCCGCTCGGCGAGGCCCTGAGAGCGGGGCGGGATCGTCCAGAAGGCGCCTTTGAACATGGGGCGCCGATTGGAGAGAATCCCTTTGCGCTACGCAGCGCAAGGAAACGCTCTTCACCCAGAAAGCGCCCGATTATGAAGTTTTGATCGCCGCCGATGAGAACGAGGCCTCTGGCGGCTACCGCCGCAACTGGGACGCGCGGAAAGGCGATCCGCCGCAAATGAACGTCCGTCCGCTCCCGAAAGCAACTGAGGCCGTCCCGCCCGCTCTCGCGGTCGAGCGGGTTTCCCACTCCTATGGCCCGCGCAAGGCGCTCGACGACGTGAGCTTCACGGTCGCCCCCGCGACCTTCACCGTCCTGCTTGGCCTCAACGGCGCGGGCAAGAGCACGCTCTTCTCGATCATCACCCACCTCTACGCCAGCAAGGCGGGCGCAGTCAGCATTTTCGGCCATGACGTCGCCCGCGACAGCGGCGCGGCGCTTGCCGAACTCGGCGTCGTCTTCCAGCCGCGCACGCTCGATCCGGATCTCACGATTGAGCAGAACATGCTGTACATCGCCGCGCTGCACGGGATCGGGCCAGGCCATGCCCGACCGCGCCTGCGCGAGCTGATTGCGCGGGTTGGGCTCGCCGACCGGCTCCATGAACGGGTTCGCTTTTTGTCGGGCGGACAATCCCGGCGGGTCGAGATCGCCCGCTCGCTTCTGCATGCGCCCCGCCTCATCCTCCTCGACGAGCCGACCGCCGGGCTCGACGTCAAGGCGCGCGCCGACATCCTGAAGCTCGTTCGCGGCCTCGTGGCGCAAGACGGCGTCGGCGTTCTATGGACAACGCATCTCGTCGACGAAGTGAAGCCCGACGACAGCGTCGTGGTGCTCCACAAGGGGCGCGTTCTCGCCGCCGATACAGCCGGCGTCATCATGGAAGCCCGCGGCGCCGCTTCGATCGGCGCGGCCTTCGCCAAGCTCACCGGCGCCGATCGCGACGAGGAGGGGCAAAGTTGAGCGCGAGCCTCGCCTTCTTGGGACGACCCCAGCGGCGGTTCGGCCTTCGCGGCTATCTCGTCTGCCTCAACGGAATCGTCTGGCGCGAGAGCTTGCGCTTCCTGCATCAGCGCGAGCGGTTCGTCTCGGCGCTGGTGCGGCCTCTGGTCTGGCTCTTCATCTTCGCGGCAGGCTTCCGCCAGACGCTTGGCGTCTCAATCATCCCGCCTTATGAGACTTACGTCCTCTACGACGTCTACATCACGCCAGGCCTCATGGCGATGATTCAGCTGTTCAACGGAATGCAGTCGTCGCTGTCGCTGGTCTACGACCGCGAGATGGGCTCGATGCGGATGCTGCTCACGAGCCCCGCGCCGCGCTGGTTCCTCCTGACCTCGAAGCTCCTCGCGGGCGTCGCGGTCTCGATCCTGCAGGTCTACGCCTATCTTGTCGTCGCCTATTTCTGGGACATCGAGCCGCCGACCTTCTGGGGCTATCTGACAGTGCTGCCGGCGCTTTTGCTTTCGGGCCTCATGCTCGGCGCGCTCGGCATGGTTCTGTCCTCTCTCATCCGCCAACTCGAGAATTTCGCCGGCGTCATGAACTTCGTCATCTTCCCGATGTTCTTCGCCTCGTCCGCCCTCTATCCGCTCTGGAAGGTGCAGGAGGGAAGCCCCTGGCTCGCGACGGTCTGCTGGCTCAATCCGTTCACCCACGCGGTCGAGCTCATCCGCTTCGCCTTCTACGGCAAGGTCGAGCCGCTCTCGCTCGCGGTCGTGGTGGGCTGCACGATCGCTTTCCTCGCCGCCGCCATCGTCGCCTACGATCCGGCTCGCGGCATGCTGATGCGCAGGGGCGGCTGATGAGCTTGCGCGTCGCCGCCCAATTCGCGCTCGCCGCCGCCGTCTGCCTGTGTCTTTCCAGCGCAGCCAGGGCCGCGGAAACGCTCCGAATCGCCATCCAGAAGAACGGCACCGTCGCCTGGGAAATTTTGGTCATGAAGGCGCTCGGCCTCGACAAGGCGGCCGAGCTTGAGATCGAGACGACGGAGCTCGCTTCGACGGAAGCCGGCAAGATCGCCTTGCGCGGCGGCGCCGCGGACATGATCGTGTCCGACTGGCTGTGGGTCGCGCGCGAGCGGTCGCTCGGCGACAAGCTTCTGTTCGCCCCCTATTCGAACGCGCTCGGCGCGGTCATGACGGCGAAGGACTCGCCGATCCATTCGCTCGCCGACCTGAAAGGCCGCTCGCTCGGCGTGGCGGGCGGGCCGCTCGACAAGAGTTGGCTCCTCGCGCAGGCCGCCGCCCGCAAAGACGGCCACGATCTTGCGCGCTCGGTCCGTCTGGCTTACGGCGCGCCGCCGCTTGTCGCCGAGAAGCTCGCCGACGGCGAGCTCGACGCCGCGCTCGAATTCTGGAACTTTTGCGTCGACCTCGAAAGCCGCGGCTTCCGCCGAGCCGTCGAGATGAGCGATGTTCAGAAGGCGCTCGGCGCGAGGGGGTCGGTGGCGATGACCGGCTACGTCTTCACCGAGAGCTTCGCCCTCGACCATGCCGGCGCGCTGAAGCGCTACCTCGCCGCGGCGGCGAAGGCGCGGGACGCGCTGGCCCGCGACCCGTCCGCCTGGGCGCCGATCAAGGCGCGCCTGAACGTCTCGGACGAGGCGTTTGAGATTTATCGCGCCCGGTATCTCGAAGGCGTGCCGAAGCGCTCGGTAGCCGAGGAGGCCGCGGACGCCGCGGCGCTCTATCGGGCGATTCTCGAAGCCGGCGGCAAGGATCTGGTTGGCGGCGCGCCTAAACTCGACCAGGCGCTTTTCTTCGACCCGAACGCTGCGCCTTAAGCGATGGCGGCGCGGCTTTTGTCACTGCTCGCGCTCCTCGTTGTGTGGGCCCTCGCCGCCCATTTCGGCGATCCCCGGCGGTTTCCGGGTCCGCTTGAGGTTGCAGCCGCCATCGGCCGGACGGCGGGGTCGGGCGACCTTTTTTTCGCGATGGGCGTGACGATGGCTCGGGTTGCGGCGGCGTTCGTCCTTGCGATGGCGGCCGGCGCCGCGATCGGCTACGCGATGGGAAGACGGCCGCTCGTCGACGAACTCGCCGATCCCTGGATCGTCGTCCTGCTCAACCTGCCCGCGCTCGTCATCATCGTGCTGCTATACATCTGGGTCGGCCTGAACGAGACGGCCGCGATTGCGGCGGTCGCGCTCAACAAGCTGCCGAACGCGACGGTCACGATCCGCGAAGGCGCGCGGGCGCTTGACCCCGGGCTCGACGAGATGGCGCGCGTCTTCGCCTTCTCGCGCTGGAAGCGGCTTCGCCACGTCGAGGCACCGCAGCTTGCCCCTTATTTCGCTGCGGCCGCGCGGTCGGGCCTGTCGCTCGTGTGGAAGATCGTGCTCGTGGTCGAATTGCTCGGCCGCCCAAATGGCGTCGGCTTTCAGATCAACATGGCGTTCCAGCTTTTCGACGTCGCCCTTCTGCTCGCCTACGCGCTGCCGTTCGCCGCAGCGATGTTGTTAATCGAAGCGTTTCTGGTGCAACCCTTTGAACGTCGTGTCTCGCGCTGGCGCGCTCGCGCCGCTTGACGTCTATGTCGCAAAAAAGCGCCTGACCAACGCCTCCGGTCAGACGATCGACGTCATCCGCGATCTCGCCTTGCGGCTTGAGGCCGGAGAGATCGGCGCGCTGGTCGGTCCGTCGGGATGCGGCAAGACGACGCTTCTACGGATCATCGCCGGACTCGACGAACGCTACGAAGGCGAGGTCAAGCGGCCCCCAGGGCGGCTGTCCATGGCCTTCCAAGAGCCGCGCCTCCTTCCCTGGCGGAGCGTCGAGGACAATATCCGGCTCGCCGTCGCGGACGTCGGCGAGAAAGAGCTTCGCGTCTTGCTTGACGCCCTAGGCCTAGGCGAGCACGCGATGCATTTTCCCGGCGAATTGTCGCTCGGGCTTGCTCGCAGGGTCGCGCTTGCGCGCGCGTTTGCGGTCACGCCCGCGCTGCTCCTGCTCGACGAGCCGTTCGTGTCGCTCGACGCTCCGCTCGCGTTGGCGATGCAGCGCGAGCTCGCCGCGCTCGTCAAGGAGCGCGCGATCACGACCCTCCTCGTCACCCACGACGTTTCCCAAGCCGTCAGGCTCGCCGACCGCATCTTCGTGCTTTCGCCTCGGCCGGCGCATGTCATTGGCGAGTTCCGCTTTGAGACCCGGGCCAAGGGGACAAGCGATGAGCAAGCGAGATCCCTGGAGAAGCGCGTTGAAGCGCTGCTTATGCAGGCGACCGCCAATTTCGCGGCCGATCGTTAAGAAACGGCGCGTTGCTCGGCCGGTCGCCGCCGTGGTAGTCGGCCCTTCTTCGCCATGACGAACCAGGGGCCCACGATCGAAACCGCCGCATCCGCTCCGATCGCGGAGGAGCGTCCGGTCGTTTCGGTCGTCATTCCCCATTACAACGACCTCGCCAATCTTAAGCGTTGCATGGGCCTGCTCAAGGCCCAGACCTTAGCCCGCGACAAGTTCGAGGTCGTCGTCGCCGACAACAATTCGCGCTGCGGCATCGAGGAAGTCGAGCGCGTCTGCGCCGGAATCGCGCGGGTCGTGCCGGCGCCGATCCAAGGCGCGGGCGCGGCGCGCAACGCCGGCGTGGAGGCCTCGCGCGGGCGAATCCTCGCCTTCATCGATTCCGATTGCCGACCGGTCCCGACTTGGCTCGAGTGGGGGCTCGCGGCGCTTTCGAGGGCTGAGATCGTGGGCGGGAAGGTCGCGGTGGACTACGAGGACCCGGTACGGCCGACGGCGGTCGAGGCTTTCGAAAAAGTCTTCGCTTTTAACTTCAAGCGTTACATCGAAGAAGTTGGCTTCTCCGGCACCGGCAACATGTTCGTTCCCCGCGACGTGTTCGACCGCGTCGGCGCGTTCCGCGGCCAAGTCGCGGAAGACTTGGACTGGGGCCGGCGCGCCGTCGCCGCCGGCTACAAATGGGCCTACGCGCCCGAGGTCGTCGTGACGCATCCCGCCCGGCGCAACTGGGCCGAACTCACCCAGAAGTGGCGCAAGTCGTCGCGCGAGGCCTATGCGGCCATGATCGAGGAGCCGAACGGGCGAACGCGCTGGTTCCTGCGCAGTTTTGGCATCCTCGCTTCCCCATTCGCGCATTGGATCCGGATCGTCCGGACGGACAAGCTCGACAATCTGAAACAACGGGCCGGCGCCGTCGCGGTGCTGTTCCGCATCCGCTTCTGGCGCTTTGTTGAGGCGCAACGGTTGCTTTTGAAGTCGACATAAACCCACTAGTCGGGCTTCTCACGAGTAAGTTGAGCTCATTTAATAAGGTCAGGTTAATTAGTCTCGCCGATCTCGATGGACAAAGATCAGCGCCGCGTCCAGTAATTGGGCGGGTCGCAGCGCACAAACAACAATATGACGAATGCGTGACGCATTCGATTTATCGAGTACGAAGTTCCGCAAAGAGCACGAAATGATCAATTTGCTTCGAATGTCATGCTGCGGACAAAATTACTCGGCAAAAGATCCATTGGGGGAGCGGCAGCCCAAGGGAGGGTGGCTGATATGATTGTGCACGAGATTGTCGCCACATGCTCCAATCCGCATGTCGCACGCGCCGCCGTGGCCTCCATCGGCGGCGACTTCGCCCGGCGGTTCTCGCGCGACGCGTCCGACCGAAATCTCTCCAGCGGACACCTGGCTTCTCGGCTCGTGCGCGATTTCGCGCGCAACGCCGATGAGCAGGACTGGGACGAGATCGACGAGGCCACGCGCGGCGTGGATATGCCGATTCTATCGGGGCTCCGGATCATTCTGGAGCGTAGCCTCACGGCGGACGCGGTCGAGCCGCTGGCGAATTGGAGCATCACCGGCGGCGTCCAACGCCATCAGTCTTGGCGCAACTGCCTTTGACTCGGCCTTGTGAAAGCATGCGCTGCGGCCCATGCTTGGCCGCATGTATCTTGGCGTCGATTGCGGAACCTCAGGCCTAAAAGCGCTTCTCATTGACGAGGACGGCGCTCCGGTTGCCAGCGCCGCGCGCGCTTATGCGCCGGACCGGCCGAAGCCGAACTGGTCCGAGCAGGACCCCGCCGTGTGGCGCGGGGCGATGGCGTGGGCGATCGCGGACATCCGCGCCTCCGCCGGCGAGGCGCTCGGCGCGCTGAGCGCGGTCGGCTTCTCGGGGCAGATGCACGGCGCGGTTCTCCTCGACGCGTCCGACCGGCCTGTGCGCCCGGCGATCCTTCACAACGACATGCGGGCGGCGGCGGAGGCGATGGAACTCGACCGCGAACATCCGCATCTCGCGGGTCTCCTTGGCGTGAAGCCCATGCCGGGCTTCATCGGGCCGAAGCTGCTCTGGCTCAGCCGGCATGAAGCTGAGTTGCGCCCCCGGATAGCCAGCCTTCTCGCGCCCAAGGACTATTTGAGGCTTACGCTTTGCGGCGAGCGGACGAGCGACATGAGCGACGCGGCGGGGGCGTGGCTGCTGGACGAGGCGCAGCGGGAGTGGTCGCAGGAGGCGGTCCAAGCCTGCCGGGCGGAATGGGCTTGGCTTCCGCCGCTGCTCGAGGGTTCCAGCGTCGCAGGAAAGATCCGCCCGGTCGCCGCCGAGGAGTTCGGATTGCCGCGCGGCGCGATTGTGGCGGCCGGGGGAGGCGACGCCGCAGTGGGCGCTATCGGCCTCGGCGCCATCGGCCCCGGCGAAGCCTTCATTTCGCTCGGGACTGCGACGCAGCTTATCGTGGCGGCCGACCGCTATCTCAGCGCCCCGGAGCGGCTGGTCCACAGCTTCGCCCATGCTTTGCCAAACCGCTGGTACGCGATGGCCGCCATGCTCAACGGGGCAGGGGCGCTCGCCTTCGCCGGGCGGCTCCTCGGCGCGCCGCCGGACGCGCTCGAGGGGCAAGCCGCGGACGGGTACGAGGGTCCCGGCTCGCTTCTGTTCCTGCCCTATCTGTCGGGCGAGCGGACGCCGCTCAACGATCCGGACGCGCGCGGCGTGCTTTTTGGCATGAGCGAGAGGACCACCCGGGCCGACGTCGCCCGCGCCGTCATGGAGGGGGTCGCCATGACGCTCGCGGAGGCGCGCGACTGCCTGGAGGCGGCGGGCGCCAGACTGGGCCGCGTCGGACTCACAGGCGGCGGCGCCAGAAGCGGCTTATGGACGCGGATGATCGCAGCCGCGACCGGCTTTGAAGTCGTCCGCATGCGTGGCGGCGAGACCGGCCCGGCGCTTGGAGCGGCCCGGCTCGCGCGCCTTGCGGCGACCGGCGAGCCCCCCGAGGCGGTTTGCCGCCCGCC
>Ga0209040_10000711_pt1 | contig 25940 bp, 18 predicted proteins | sample BogFormECP12_OM3_FD_188240 | JGI IMG/M metagenome (GOLD analysis project Ga0209040, IMG submission 188240) | Bog forest soil microbial communities from Calvert Island, British Columbia, Canada - ECP12_OM3 (SPAdes) (version 2) | ecosystem: Environmental > Aquatic > Freshwater > Wetlands > Bog ... | reverse complement strand
GACGGCGATTCTCCAGGATGTTGTTGCGGTCATCCCAAGCGGTGAAGCCGAGATTGAGAACCTTGTCGCCGTCGAGCGGGCTGACGCCTCCGGGACGCGTGCTGAAACCGTGAATCAGCCACGGAAACTTGCGAAACGCCGGAACCTGCACGATGCGCAATCCCTTGACGGAGCGCTCCTGCCAATTGTGCGGGACGGGCGCACGATTGCCGGCATCGCGCTGCCTTCGTTTCTGTAGCACAGCATCTTGTAGAGCGGTCGGCGGCATGCAGCTACTATTGTAAACGCGGAGGCCTTGCGGACATACTCGCGCGCTGGCGTGCGGTTTTCCGCTTTTGAGGTGACAGCTTGATTATCGGCATGGGCGTGGATCTGGCCGAAGTGGAGCGTTTGCGTGCGGCCATCGAGCGGCGCGGGGAACGCATTTTGCGGCGGCTTTACACCGCCAAGGAGCGGGCCTACTGCGAGCGTTCGCGAAACAAGTACGAACGCTACGCCGGCCGTTTCGCCGCCAAAGAAGCGGCCATGAAAGCGCTGGGAACGGGATGGCGCCGCGGCATTCGCTGGGTGGACCTCGAGGTAGTGCGCGAACCCGGCGGCCGGCCAACCATGGCGTTGCATGGCCAAGCGAAGAAAATCGCCGATAAATTGGGTGTGAAGCACATTGCCATGACCATCACACACACCGGGACCTTGGCCTTCGCCCAGGTGATTTTTGAGTCGTGAACGCTGGATGCTCCGCGGGGCTTTTTCGTGGGCGAATTGTACCGACGGTGCGAGCGCCGGTCCGAACGACTGCCGCGAGCGCTTTACTCCGCGGCGCGCGGGCCGATACAATCTCACATTCACTTTTGATTGCTAAACATGACGAAACCCAAACGGCGGAATCCCGCGGCGCTGGACGACCCGAAAATATCGGTGGTCATTCCCGTCTTTAATGAAAAAAACACTATCGACGAAATCCTGCGCCGAGTGCTGGAAACGGAAATTCGCAAGGAAGTGATTGTAGTTGACGATTTTTCTACCGACGGCACGCGGCAAATTCTCGAGTCCATGGCCGCCTTGCAAGAGCAGGGACAGACTTCGGCGCCAGCGCAGGACGGCGAGGACGCCATTCCGCTGGCGGATTTGCGTTTCTTTTTTCAGTCCGTGAATCAGGGAAAAGGCGCGGCGCTGCGGCGCGGATTTTCGCAAGTTACCGGCCAGGTGGTGCTGGTGCAGGACGCCGACCTCGAATACGATCCGAAAGATTATCCCAAGCTGCTCGAACCGATCCTCGACGGCCGCGCGGATGTGGTCTATGGTTCGCGTTTTCTGGGCGGGCCGCAGCGCGTGCACTATTTCTGGCACTACGTGGCCAACAAAGCGCTGACGTTGTTGTCCGACATTTTTACCAACTTGAAGCTCACGGACATGGAGACTTGCTACAAGGTGATGCTTACACCGGTGATCCGCGGCATCCATCTAAAATCGGACCGCTTCGGATTTGAGCCGGAAATCACCGCAAAAATTGCTAAAGGCGACTGGCGCGTTTACGAAGTGCCCATCAGCTACGCCGGGCGCACCTACGAAGAAGGAAAGAAAATCACCTGGAAAGACGGGGTCATGGCCCTGTGGTACATCGTGCGTTACACGTTAGCCGACTGAATATCCCTGCGGGTGCTTTTGCTTCCAGGCCCAGGCGGAACCCACGATTTCTTCCAGCGCGGAATGCTGGGCTTCCCAACCGAGCGCGTTCTTCAGCTTGTCTTTGCTGGCTACCAGTACGGCGGGATCTCCCGGGCGGCGCGGGCCGAGCTGGCGCGGAATCTTGTTTCCCGTGACGCGTTCCGCCGTATCGATGACTTCCAGGATGGAATAGCCGCGGCCCGTGCCGACGTTGAAAGCTTCGCCGGAAACGCGTTCGATGTTTTCCAGCGCGCGCAAATGCGAATCGGCGATGTCATAGACGTGAACATAGTCCCGAACGCAGGTACCGTCCGGCGTCGGGTAGTCTGTGCCCAGCACATCTACGGCGGGGATAGTCCCGCTGGCGGCGTCGAGGACGCGAGGAATTAAGTGCGTTTCCGTGCGGTGTGCTTCGCCGCGTTCGGCCGACGCGCCCGCAGCGTTGAAGTAGCGCAGCGTGGCGTAATTTAGCCCCGTGTAACCGCGATAATCGTTGAGCACCTGCTCAAACATCAGCTTGGTTTTGCCGTAGGGATTGATCGGCGCTTTGCGATGATCTTCGGGAATGGGCACGATTTCCGGCTCGCCATAGGTGGCCGCCGTCGACGAAAAAATAAATTTCTTGACGCCGTGGCGCGTAACCGCATCGAGCAAATTAATCCCGCACGCGACGTTGGCGGCGTAAAAGGTGCTCGGTTCGCGCATGGATTTGGCCACCAGCGCTTCGGCGGCGAAATGCATCACGGCATCAATTTTATTTTTGGCGAAAACTTCCTCAATATGCGGACGCACGGAAAGGTCTACGTGGCAAAAGACAGCGCCGTCCGGAACGGCGGCCTCGTGGCCTTCGATCAAGCTGTCCAGCGCCACCACGCCGTAGCCACGAGCCAGCAAGACCTCCGAAACAATGCTGCCGATGTAGCCTGCTGCTCCGGTAACGAGAATGTTCAAGACGCGGATCTCCTGGGCAAGATTCGAGTTGTGCGCTCATAAACGCTAGCAGGACCGTGGACGGTTGTCGCGCGGAATTTGCAGGTGGCCAAGCAAAAACAGTTTGCGCCGATCGGGTCTAATCGGCGGTAGTGTTACGCATTCGCCATGCGGCGCTGGAAGGTCAGAAGAATGAGATCCGCGCGGCGGCGCACGCCAAACTTGCTCAACAGGTTCGAGACGTGAAATTTCACCGTGCGTTCCGCGATGTTCAGTTTGCTGGCGATTTCCTTGTTGGAAAGATTCTCCAGCAGGGAATCGAGGACTTCCTGCTCGCGGCGGCTCAAATTGGTGACCGTGTCGGTCTTCAGGCGACGTCCCTGGCCGTTCAAAATGGAGTCGACGAACCCAGAGAGCAGATTGCGCGGGACCCAGAAGCCGCCGCTGGCTACCAGCGGCAAGGCGCGAACCAGCTGGTCGCGGGCTTCCACGTAGGTCAGCAAACCCTTCACACCCAGGCGCAAGAGCGAATAGCTGTTAGCGTCGTTGTGCGCTTCGCCCACGACGATCAACCGCGCCTCGGGAAAGCGTTCGAGAATGTTGGCCAGCAAGGCCCCGGTAGCGGGCTTGGCGGCGTGCGCATCGATTACGTACACCTGAGCCTTGGGGACCTCCAGGTTGCGCAGGTCCGGCGCCAGCGTCGATTCCAGCTGCTTGACGCCCACATTGAACTGGGCCTTTGCCAGCAGGCGCTCGAACTCGCTGAGCACTACGGGGTGCGGCGACAGGATGCAGACGTTTAGTTTCACGGCAGTACGCTTGGTAGCCACGGTTGATTCAGCGTATTTAATCTTGCCCTCGGGGGCAAGAACGTTGGGAGCGAGTGTTGTCGAATTGCTACGTGCCATCTACGCTTCTTTTCTCCCCGGGAGGACCCGGAGCAGGGTTTCGACGATACGTTCCGCCGCATGGCCATCCCAGAGGGGTGGAATGCGTCCAGCCTTGCTTTTCCCGGCCAGCACTTCCCTGGCGGCGGCCACGATCTTGGCCGGATCTGTGCCCACCAGCAGGTTGGTGCCCTGAGAAATGGTTATCGGGCGTTCCGTGTTTTCCCTTAGGGTGAGGCAAGGGACGCCCAAAGCTGTGGTCTCTTCCTGTATGCCCCCGGAGTCGGTCAAAACCAGGGTGGCTTTGCTGAGCAGGCAGAGAAAATCGAGGTAACCCACCGGGGGGATCACCCGGAGGCTGGGGTGGTGCGTAATGCCCGCCTGCGCCATTCGCTGCTGCGTGCGCGGGTGCACCGGGAAGACCACTGGGATCTCTTGCGCTACCGCATCGATGGCGCCGAGCAGCTCGGTTAGCTTTTCGAGGGAATCCACGTTGGACGGGCGGTGCAGGGTCAGCACCGCGAAGCGCTTCCAGGGGTCTCCGCCATGGGCGCCGTTCTTGAGATGGAGGTCGCCGCCGATGGCGGACTGCTGGGCAATGGGCAGGAAATGGCGCAGCGAGTCAATCATCACATTGCCAACAAAGAAGATGGCTTCCTTCGGGCGCCCCTCTTTGAGCAGGTGCTCGGCCGCGTCTTCCTCGGTGATGAATAGGTATTCGGCCAGCGCATCGGTCAGGATGCGGTTTATCTCTTCGGGCATGGCGCGGTCAAAGCTGCGCAGGCCGGCCTCCACGTGTGCTACGGGGATGCCCAGCTTCACGGCCGCGAGCGAAACAGCAATTGTAGAATTAACGTCACCGACGACCAGCACGAGGTCCGGTTTCTGCTCAATGAGGACTGGTTCTATACGTTTTAGTATCTCCGCCGTTTGCGTCGCGTGCGAACCGGAGCCGACTTCCAAATTCACGTGCGGCGCGGGGATCCCCATTTGGCGGAAGAAAATATCAGAGAGCTTTTCATCATAATGCTGCCCGGTGTGCACCAGGATCGGTTCGATTTGCGGGTGGCGGCCCATTTCGCGCATCAGCGGGCCAATCTTGGGGAGATTGGGGCGGGCGCCGACGATGTTGAGGATTTTGAGCTGCTGCGACATAGCTGTTCCGGGCGCTCCGCTATCGAGCCTCGCACAGAATTATAACATCGGGGTTAATGTCACCTGGCAAGCCTGTATTGCCGTTCGCGCGTAAAAAGCACTAGTTGGATGGAAGGCACTTCGATTCCAGAGGCAAAGCCGCGTAAAATGCATAGGTCTGGATAGATGAGCTATTCCGGGTAATTCAGACCTTTCCCGCCGGTAGCCGCTGAAGTCCCGCCAAACCGCGGTTTCTAGGCACATTTCAAGGGACTAGGCGCAAAGCGGGACTGGGTGTATCGGAAAGCACCGAAGAAGGAGTTCTCACTGCCGCATGCGTGATTTGAAGGAATCCGCGAAGGCCTTGCGCGCGCTGCTCTCCGAGCGCGTGCTGGTGCTTGATGGCGCCATGGGCACCATGCTGCAGCAGTGCGACTTGAAGGCCGCGGATTTTGGCGGCGCAGCGCTGGAAGGTTGCAACGAGAATCTGGTGCGTACGCGGCCGGACGTGGTGCTGGATATCCATCGCAAATACTTCGCAGCCGGCTCGGACATCGTGGAGACCAACAGTTTTGGCGGCGCGCCCATCGTGTTGGCGGAATACGGCCTGGCCGATCATGCGCACGAACTGAATTTCCTGTCTGCCAAACTCGCTCGCCAGGCTGCCGATGAATTGAGCACTCCCACAAAGCCGCGCTTCGTTGCCGGCTCGATCGGACCCACCACCAAAGCCATCACCGTAACCGGAGGCGTTACCTTTCAGGGTTTGCGCGATGCCTACTACGTCCAGGCTAAAGGCTTGGTCGAAGGCGGCGTTGACCTGCTACTAATCGAAACCTCCCAGGACACACGCAACATCAAGGCCGCGCTGCTCGCCATTCAAAAGCTCTCGCGCGAGATTGACGCGGAAGTTCCGGTGATCGTGAGCGTCACCATCGAGCCCATGGGCTCCATGCTGGCCGGGCAAACCGTGGAAGCCATGTGGGCCTCCCTACGCCATGCCAAGCCCCTGGCCTTCGGGATGAATTGCGCCACCGGTCCGGAGTTCATGACCGATCACATCCGCACGCTGAGCCAGCTCACCGGGCAGTATGTGTCGTGCTATCCGAACGCGGGGTTGCCAAACGAAGAAGGAAAATATCTGGAAACGCCGACCACGCTGGCGGCGCAACTGGAAAAATTTGTCGATCACGGCTGGCTGAATATTGTGGGCGGCTGCTGCGGCACCACGGAAAAGCACATCCACGCCATCGCGCAGATGGTGCAGGGCAAGAAGCCGCGCCAGCTGCCAGCCGAATCGCATCGCGCCATCTATTCCGGCATTGAAACGATTGAGGCGGACGACCAGACCCGGCCGCTGCTAGTCGGCGAACGAACCAACGTGATCGGGTCGCGGCTCTTCAAAGGGCTGGTGGCGGAAGAGAAGTGGGAGGAAGCCAGCGAAATTGCCCGCCGGCAGGTGCGCGGCGGAGCGCACATTGTGGACGTCTGCCTGCAAAGCACGGAGCGCGACGAAAAGGCCGACATCGAGCCGTTTTACGAAAAGTTGATTCGCAAAGTGAAGGCGCCGGTGATGATCGACACCACCGATCCCGTGGCCGTCGAAATGGCGCTGACCTATTGCCAGGGCAAATCGATCATCAATTCCATTAACCTGGAAGATGGTGAAGAGAAATTTGAACGCATTGTGCCCCTGGCGCACACGTACGGCGCCGCGGTGGTTGTGGGCTGCATCGACGAAGACAAATTGCAGGCCCAGGCCTTTACGCGCGAGCGCAAACTGGCTGTCGCGGAACGCTCCTACAAACTGCTCACGGGAAAATACGGCCTGGGACCCGAGGACATTATCTTCGACCCATTGGTTTTCCCGTGCGCGACCGGCGATGAAAATTACATTGGCGGCGCCGTGGAAACCGTGGAAGGCATTCGCCTGATCAAGCAGGCCTTGCCGCAGGTGCGCACCATCCTCGGGATCTCCAACGTGTCGTTCGGTTTGCCGGCGGGCGCCCGGGAAGTCATCAATTCCGTTTTTCTTTATTACTGCACCAAGGCAGGCCTGGACCTGGCCATTGTGAACACCGAAAAACTGGAGCGCTTCGCTTCCATTTCTCAGCACGAGCGGCAGCTGGCGGAGAATCTGCTCTTTTCGCATCCGCCCAAGGACGTGCCCGCGGATCATTCCAAGTTTGAGCTGCTGAAAAATGCGCCCGCGGATTGGCGCGAACAGAAAAAAGAGCAGCGCGCGGCCATCAATCAATATTACATTCAGGCCATTACTGAACATTTCCGCACCGCGACGAAAAAGGAAAAGGTGCGCGCCGAAGACTTGCCGATTGACGAGCGGCTGGCAAATTACATCATCGAAGGCACGCGCGACGGCCTCGTCGACGACCTGGAACGCAAACGCGCGGAAGGTACGCCTCCACTGGACATCGTCAACGGCCCGCTGATGGCCGGCATGGCGGAAGTGGGACGCCTGTTCAACGCCAACGAATTGATCGTCGCCGAAGTGCTGCAATCCGCCGAAGCCATGAAGGCGGCGGTAAGCCATCTCGAGCAGTTCATGGAAAAAGCGGACACCGCCAAACGCGGCAAGGTCGTGCTGGCCACGGTGAAAGGCGACGTCCACGATATCGGCAAGAATCTGGTGGAAATTATTTTGAAAAACAACGGCTACGACGTGGTGAATCTGGGCATCAAGGTGCCGCCCGAAGACTTAATCAAGGCTTACGGCCAGCACAAGCCGGACGCCATCGGTCTTTCCGGATTGTTGGTAAAAAGCGCGCAACAGATGGTCATCACCGCCAACGACCTGAAAGACGCGGGCATCGAGATACCGCTGTTGGTCGGCGGAGCCGCGCTTTCCGCGAAATTCACGCAAACGAAAATCGCGCCCAGTTATGGCAAAGCCGTCTGCTATGCCAAAGACGCCATGACCGGCTTGCGCCTGATGAACGAACTGATGGATCCCGCCACGCGCGAGACGGTGGTGCAAGCGCACACCGCGCACGATAACGGCGTGGAAATTGTGACCACCGTGCGCGTAGCGACCGGCCCGGCGGTCACGCATTCGCCAAAAGTGCGCACCGACCTGCCCATTCCATCGGTGCAATCGCTCGAACGCAAGGTTCGCCTGGTGCCGGACTTGCGCGAACTGTGGACCTATATCAACCCCTTCATGCTTTACGGACGGCATCTCGGCTTCCGCGGCGATTTCGAGAAACGCTTCGCGGAGCGCGACGCCAAAGCCGTGGAGCTGTATGAAAGCATGGAAGAAGTAAAAAACGAAGCCGCCGAATTCATGAGAGTGCGCGCGGTGTGGCAATTCTTTGAAGCCGAAGCGCGCGACGGCGAAATTTCCCTGTTCGCTCCAGGCGCCGGCGAGCCGCTGCACACCTTCCGCTTCCCGCGCCAGCGGCAAGGCGATTTTCTCTGCCTCAGCGATTACATTCTGCCCGCGCGCGACAGCGGCGGAAAACGTGAACGCGATCACCTGGCCATGTTCGTCGTCAGCGCCGGCGAAGGCATTCGCGACCGCGCGGAAAAAGCCAAGAACGACGGCTACTACTTCAAGTCCCACGGCCTGCAGGCATTGGCCATCGAAACTGCGGAGGGCTGCGCGGAATGGCTGCACCGCCGCATTCGCGAAGACTGGGGCGCGCCCGATCCGCCGGAAATGACCATGGCGCAGCGCTTCACCTCGCGCTATCGCGGAAAGCGTTACAGCTTCGGCTATCCGGCGTGCCCCGACCTCGAGGACCAAGCCGGGATGTGGAAGCTGCTGCGTCCGGAAGAAATCGGAGTGCAGCTGACCGAAGGCTTCATGATGGACCCGGAAGCCAGCGTCAGTGCGCTGGTGTTTCAGCATCCGGATTGCACGTATTTCTCGGTGGGCGACACGTCCGAAACGTAATTAGCGAAATCAACTCAACAGATCACCCACTTGCAAATGGGGGCTGTACTCCAAGTAGTTCGTTGACCGATGCTTTTTTATCAAATTGTAATGAAGCCCCCGGCTATAATTCTGCCTGCATTCGTGCACGTGCGAACTGCGGCTCGTTACGGAAAAAAATCGGTAAGGCGAGAAGGAAAATTGTCATTATCAGCCCGCGGTAGCAGAGCACGGGCTGTGTCCCCTCAGAACGGCATTTGAAGAGTATCGGGCTGCCCGCGCGATGCCCACAATGACACTTCCATGCGGAATGACGTACCCTGTGCGTGGCTAACGCGCGCTTCGCGACGTCATCGCACGACCGTTCGGAGTGAACAAGGATCGAGACTTTGAAAGATCGCGCGACCGATTTGTCCGCTACCGAGCGAAGCCCAACGCGGCTGCCACCAGACTCGCAAGCTGGCGTTCTCGCGTCTTCCGCTCCCCTGCAAACCGAGGACGTTGAGCGCCGCATCCAAGGCATTTGGGCAGAGGTGTTGGGGACGTCGCTGCCTGCCCTGGAGCAGGACTTCTTCGAGCTGGGCGGCGAATCGGTGCAAGCCGTGGAGCTGTTCGCGCGTCTCAGCGGGGCCTTTCAAACTTCGCTGAACGCGTCTCTGGTGTTTGAGGCGCGCACCATTAGAGCACAGACGGATTTATTGCTGGACGGCCGAATATCTGTCTCCGATTTTACGTCCCTGGTGGCCGTGCAGCCGCGCGGGGCGCGCCCGCCGCTTTTTTTTATTCACACCCACGACGGCACCATCACCTACTGCCGTAAATTCCCGAAGCACTTGGGTGCCGACCAGCCGGTCTATGGACTGCAGGCCCAGGCACTGGCAGGACACCCTCCGCACCGCTCCATTGAGGAGATGGCCAGCCAGTACATTCGGGAGATGCGCAGAGTCCATCGCGACGGCCCCTACCACCTGTTTGGATACTGTTCCGGAGGTTTGATCGCCTTTGAGATCGCGCAGCAGCTATGGCGGGACGGCCATCGCGTCGGCCTGCTGGGTATGTTCAATACTCCGGCACCGGGATTTCTGACCGTGAGTTTGCCGCGCCGTCTGCGCTACTGGCGGCAACGGATGCAACTGGAGCTGCGCAGGCTGCGCCACGGCGGGGCGAGGAACAGACTTGCCTATGTGGCGGGCAAAGTAGGGAAACTCCGGCAGCGCTTCCAGCAGCGGCTTGATCCTGGCGCCAAAGGCGCGGTTCGCCGAACTCCGCTTGAAGGGACGGAACAACAGATTTTGTGGGAGGCGGCCAGCGGCGACGACGGATTGATCACTTCGGCCTTGAAGCAGTATCGTGCAGCGAGCGCTTTTCCCGCGCGTGTAACTTTCTTTTCCACTGTGGAACTCAACTATTTTTTTGCCCTGCCCCCGGTAGAGGTATGGCGCGCGTTCGCCGCGCCAGATCTTGAGGTGGTCGAGTTGCCCGCAAGCGGCGCCGGGGCGCTTTCCGATTCGCTGGTACAGGCTATTGCCGCGCGGCTACGCCAGAGCGTGGATGAATGTCTGGGCAGCGGGCGCGCTGCCGCCGGTTAATCGGCTTGCGGCCTGACGATAACCCCCGTGAATGCCCGCGGCATGGGACTTTTGCCACAGGCGCTCTTATTGCGGCGTGAACGTCAAGTCATCCCAGCAAATTGAATACGCGGTACTGCTGGAGTTGCGCCCCGTCACCGTAAACTTCAGCGAATAGTTGCCCACGGTTGGAAAATTGATATTTCCGAGATCGGCCACGGCATACGCATCCGTGGCCCGGTATTCATCCACAGCCGGTCCCGCGTTGGAGCCGTTGACTGCCATCTGCCAAATGCCGCGTATGTTGTAGGCCTTGTAGGAAACCTTCACGTCGTAAGTGCCGGCCGTCGCCACGTTCACCGTGAAGGTGACGTTATCGCCCACTTTCGTGGCGTCCAGAATCGTTCCCGTGGTATCCGGGAATCCCGCGTAGGTAAAGGTGCGGAACGTGGGGCCGGAGCTAACCGCCGTTAGCTTTGCGGTCTGGTAGACCACCGGCAGGTTCGGCGGGTTAGTGACTGTGTTGCTGTACGACCAGGTCACGATGTCCTGCGTGGCCGTGGCTCCGCCCGTGCCTGCCGTAAAGCCCACATAAGCGGCGCTAGCTCCGACCGTGGATGGAATGTTGACCGTCCACGCGTTTGTAAACGAATAGGCTGTGTTCGCGGTATCCGTGATGTTCATGGCCAGCGTGGTGCCGTTGTAGGTCATGTGCACTTTGAAGATGTCGCCGCTGTGCAGGTTCACGCCGCCGCCCAAGGTGATGGCTGGAACGGTGGGCGGCGCGCCGTTCAGGTATAAGCCGGTCGAATTGGTGCCTTCTCCGCTGTTGTTATACAGATCGAATTTAACGCCCACGCTCTTGGTCACCGTCTTCGCGTAGCCCAGGCTGCCGCCGTCGCTCCCCAGGGCCGTCGCGCCGGAGTTCTGGATGACAAACATGAAGCCGTCGGCGTTCGGGTTGGTGAGCTGGAAGGTGAAATCGTTCGTGAAAGTTTGCACGTTCACCGGGGTGGTGGACCAAGCGCTGCCTGCTTCGTTCACCGTGCCGTTAGTCAGGCGCAGGCGAGTGCCGTTAATGGCGGCGCTGCCGTTCAGGGTCAGGCCCGCGCTGGTGAAGCCGCTGGAGTAGCTGATGCCGGCAATGGTCACCGTCGATGCAGCAACAGCGCTCATGCTGTAATTGGGAGCAGTGGCCATGGCGTGAATCGTGGTCGTGGAATTAACGGCGAAGGCTGCCGTGTACTTAGGGGAGCTTGTTGTCGGCGCGCTGCCGTCGGTGGTGTAGTAAATGGTCGCACCCGTCGTGCCATCGGTAAGGGTCACGGTCTGCGGTGCGGGATACGTGCCCGTGGCCGGTGAAATGACCGGCGTAGCTGCGGGCGGGGTGATGGTGTACGCCGCACTGGAGACGTTGCTGGCAAAATAGCCACTGGCTGTGGCGATCGCCTGAACGGTCTCCGAGGCGCTCACGGTGATCGGGACTGTGTACTTCGTGGAGTTCGTGTTGGGCGCGGTACCGTTGGTGGTGTAGTAGATGGCGGCTGTGCCATTGGAATCGTTGATGGCCACGGTTTGCGCCGCAAGATACGTTCCTGCTGGCGGGTTGAACGTCGGCGCTGGCACCTGCGATTCGATCACGTAGGCGGAGGTTCCCACCCCGCTCGTGTTGTAGCCCGTGGCCGTCGCAATGGCGTTAATCGTTTCCGAAGCGGAAACCGTGATGGGCGAGCCGGAAATATACTGCGTTGAATTCGTCGAAGGCATGCTGCCATCCGTGGTGTAGTAAATGGTCGCGCCGCTGGTGCCGTCGTTGATGCTCACCATCTGCGTTCCCAGATACGTGCCGGCTGGCGGATTGAAGGTGGGCGTCGCTGCCGCCCCGTTCGCCGCCGTGGACACAAAGGTCCAGTTCAAAACCTGCTGCACCGCCGTAAGCCCGCCAGTGCCTCCCGTAAATCCGACGTAAGCCACGTTGCCCCCGACGGTGCTGGGGATGTCCACCGCCCAGCCCTGCGTGAACGTGGCGTTGGTCACCGTGTCGGTGATGGTCATGGTCAGCGTGGTGCCGTCATAGCTCATGTGCACATGGAACACATCGCCGCTGTGCAGGTTCACCCCGGAGCTGGTCATGTCAACTGCCGGCACCGTGGGCGATGCGCCGTTGAGGTACAAGCCCGTGGAGTCCACACCTTCCCCCGCGTTGCTGTACAGGTCGAATTTCACCGCCACGCTGCTGGCGATGCCGGGTGTCCCCGTGGTGCTGTCTGGCCCGTATCCCAAACCTCCGCCGGTATATCCGATGGAGGAAGCGTTGTTGCCCTGCATGGTGAAAGTGAAACCGTCAGCCGTGTTGGTGGCTGCGGGCGTGATCTGGAAGCTGAAATCGGTGGTGAAGGCCGCAATGTTGGCCTCTACCTGGTACCACGCCGCCGCGGCTTCGCTGCCGCCGCCATCGGTAAGTTCCAGTGCCGAGCCATTCAATTTTGCGTTGCCCAGCAGGTTCATGCTCCCAGCGGTGAAGCCGCTGCCAAGATTAATGGCCGCGACGCCACCCAAATCGATGGTGTACAGCCCGCTGGCCACCGGGCTGTTGCTGAGCGTGCTGGCAGTGGCGATCGCGGACAAGGTTTCCGTGGCGCCGATGGCAACGGGTCCGCTGTACTTGGCGCTGGTGCTTGGCGAGGGCTTTGTCCCGTCGGTGGTGTAGTAGATGGTGGCGCTGGGCGTGCTGGTGCTGATGGTCACGTTCTGCACCGCGGTATACGATCCCGCGGCAGGATTAAACGTGGGCTCGGCCACTTGGGTAATCAGCGTCAAGGTGGAGGTAGCCACCGCGCTCGCCAAATATCCTCCGCCGGCCGCGATAGCATTCACCGTGGTCGTGGTAGACACGGTAAAGGGTCCGTTGTATTGCGCGGACGCCGTGGTCGGCACGCTGCCATCCGTGGTGTAGTAAATCGCCGCGCCAGAGGTGCCCTCCATGATACTCACTTGGACCGTGGTGTTAAACGACTCGGACCCGGGGGTGATCACCGGCGTGGCGGCCTGTGTGGCGCCATTCAGCAACCCGTAGATGCTTACTTGCGATTCCGAGCCTACATATACCTTGCCGTTCACTACGGTTGGCACGATAAACTTGACTGAGTTTCCGGGATTATCCCGCCCGACGTTTTGCTCCGAGGAGTACAGCAGCGTCGCCACGTTCGCGGCGTTGTGGGCGTACAAGATTTCGCGGCCGCCGGAGCTGTAATTGTCGGTCTTCAGACTCCACACCACGCCATTGGCAGTTCCGTTGGCTGACACCGATGGCGTTGGGGAATATGTCCCTACCGATTCCGTGGACTTGGCGGTGTAGGTCGAAGAGATTGCGCCATTCGCAAACGAAAATTGCTTCAGGTTATCGCCCACGCTCCACACATACACATTGCCGTTCCAATAGGCTGGTGCGCCCCATAGGCCATTCACGTAGGCTTTCTCCTCGGGGTCGGTGGTGTTATTGGAGTTGTAGCCGCCAAGGTTTTCGCGATTCAGCACGTAGATGCGTCCGGATTTTCCGAGCTGCACCAATTGATGCGCTCCGTTACCGCCACCCACGGAGTCCGGCAAAATCACCACGCCACCGGAGGCTTGATCTTCGTCCGCGTTGTTCAAACTGGCTTGGTCATGGGGCGTGAAGTCGTCGCCCACGGTGGTCGTTCCGGAAATCATGGTGGGCACGCCGTTGGCGAGATCCAGCTTGATGATGGAATCGCCGAAATCCATGGCGTTGGTATAGTTCGGCGCTACCGCATCGTAGGTGCCATTGCCCGTCGCGGTGAAGACGCGGCCGTACGGCTTGCCTGAAGGGACGTCCGCTGCGAGGCCCGTGCCACCCATCCAGATACCGCCCGCCGCGGCATTGGGCGTCGCGCACCACACTCCAGTCTGCTGCAAGGTGCCGGCGTTGTACGCCAGAATCCATCCGTGCCACGGCCCATTATCGCCGTGCGACCCGAATCCCAGATACACGATACCGTTAAGCAACAACAGGCTGGCGCGGTTGTTTTCCCACTTTGGATCCCAGTGCAGTGTTCCGCCGCTGCTGCCGTTCCCCGTGCCGGGTACCGATCCGGAAAGCACCGCCGGCCCGCCAAATTTTTCGAGCCCCGTGGTGATGTCCAGCGCATGCAGGCGCTGAATGAAGGTGGTATCGGCTACAGTGGATTTAGCCACGACGTAAATTGTGTTGGTGGTGGGATCGATTACCGGGGTGCTGGAGATGCCAATCTCCGGAACGATATCCCCGCTGGAAATGTCCCCGTTGGGCATGGTTTTTTCGCCCGTACCCGCGCCGTGTGCCGCGTCGATCATGGAAACGTGCCACAGGGGATTGGCGTTTGCTCCGGTGTTGCTGTCCGCGTCAAAGGCGTACACACTGTCGTGCTCCGTGGCGATGAACACCACGTTGTGCACTGTGCCAGCCTGCGGCGTACCCGCGCCCATGGTCACGTTCGGCAGGTACAGGGGCTGCGCGTAGATCCAGCCATCCACCGGATAGGAAAACAGTTTGCCGAAGAGCGTGGTGTTCACGTTCGCAGGCGTCAGAATGGTCTCGTTGCTGTTAGCCCCACTGCGCGAAATGTCGTTGTGCTGGGTGACCACGCTGGTCTGCGCCGCCAGCCGTCCGCAGCCCAGCAGCGCCAGCACCAGTCCGTAGCCCAACATGCGCCAGCCAAAATGCCGCGTCGAGCTATCATTGCAAATAGAGTTGTGACCCTGGGCAACAGTGAACATCAGTCTGCGACCTCGTGACGGCGTTGAGATTTTTGTGTAATCGGCCAATTCGGGGCGTGAATTGACCGGCGCTCTTGAGGATGGCTTCCCACCGCTCCGCGCACGTATCCAAGGCGGACGCACGGATTACCGGGCACCCTGCCATGGAAACTAATGAAGAGCGGGAAACATACATCCTCTTGGGTGTCCTTAGCAAGCACATAGATAACCGAACTTCGCGCCGAGAGAAGGTACGCCGATGCACGAAAAGATGGGGTTTGCGACCAACTGCGGGATACGCGAGGGATAAGATTTTGCCACTTGGTGGAACTAAATGCGGACACTGTCCCGGTGCGGGCGCGACAAAATGCCTTGCCGGAGACTTCTAAATAATAGAGCATAATAGTGTTAGTCTTCCATTCAGGGTCAAATACCGGGAACGGACCCCGTGGTGACCTAGTTGCACTCCTCGCCTTGGTAGTTGAGCATCCAAAGTGGGCCCATGTGCGCCCTGGAAGTGCAATCTTTTGCCTATGAATAGCCCAAGCAATTCGGTTTTGGACCTACCCACGGACGCAGGCTTCGTATTTGGGCAGGGCGCGGCGCTACGTGCCCTCAATGCCATCGTCTCAGACATCGCGCCCACGGATATTTCCGTTCTGCTGATCGGCGAAAGCGGGACCGGGAAAGAAGCCTACGCCCGGCTGATCCATCGACTCTCGGAAGGGCACCGGGCATCCGGGAGCGGGTCCCAAACGCTGGCGCGTCAAGTTCCAGAGACGCCTTTAAGGAAAATTAGTTGTGCCTCGCACGACGCGGCGCACTTTTTGGTGCAATTGCGCGAAGGCTTTCGCCTCGAGGCTGCCGGCCAGAACCCGGTTTGCCTGTTCTTGGATGGTATCGAGGAGCTGGATCTGAGCTGCCAGCGCACCCTGGCCTCGCTTTTGCCTGACGGTGAACCGGAAGTGGCCCGGACGTCGCGGATTCGCCTGATCTCTTCCACCTCCGCCCAACTGGAAAAGGCCATCGAAGCGGGACGTTTCCGCAGAGAGTTATTTTTTCGTATTAACGGCGTGAGTCTGCGGTTACCGCCCTTGCGCGAACGCAAGGAAGATATCCCCGCGCTTGTCGAACACTTTCTAGCCAAGCACTCGAAAGGCTCGAAGGCCGCTCCGGTGCTGAATAGCGAAGCCATGGAGCTATTGATTTCGCATTCCTGGCCGGGCAACATCCGCGAACTCGAAAATATTGTTAAGAAGATGGTGGCCTTCGCGGATACCAAGGTGGCGCTAAATGAATTGCGGGCCGCGCCGCAGGCGGTGCGGCCGGTGGCGGCGGAGCCAAAGATTTCATCGCTGAAAGTGGCGGCGCGCGCGGCTTCGCGGCGTACCGAGCGCGAGCTGATCTTGCAGGCCCTGGAGCGCACCCACTGGAACCGCAAACGCGCCGCGCAAGAATTGCAGATCAGCTATAAGTCGTTGCTGTATAAGATTAAGCAGATCGATGTACCCGGCCCCGGTTCCGAAGAGCTGTAAACGGAGGACGAGATGGGTGTGGCAGCGAATTTGGTCTTGGCGGCATGGATGCTGGCGTGTGCGGGAGGCTTGCAGGACGCACAAAAGCCGGCGAATGGCGGAGCGGAGAGCAGCAAACCCGCTGCGGCGGCTAAGCCCTCCGGCGCGAATGGCGTCAGCGAAGAAGAGTATAAGATCGGCGCGCAGGACGTGCTGCGCATCGACGTTTGGAAAGAGACGGAGTTGACGCGCACGGTGCCGGTGCGGCCGGACGGAAAAATCTCTTTGCCGCTGCTGAACGATGTGCAAGCTGCAGGACTTACGCCTTCGCAACTGGCGGGGGTGCTCACCGAAGGCTTGAAGAAATTCATTAACGCGCCGCAGGTCACCGTGACGGTTAGCGAAATCAACAGCCGCCGCGTGTACGTCACCGGCGAGGTGGCGCATGCCGGCGCTTTCCCGCTGCTGCCGAATATGACCGTGCTACAGGCGCTTTCCAGCAGCGGCGGCTTTTCGCAATTTGCTAAAACAAAAGCCATTTATGTGCTGCGCCTGGAAGACGGCAAACAGGTGAAGCATCCCTTCAACTACAGAGAAGTTCTCGCGGGCCGAAATCAGGAACAGAACATCGCTCTGCTGCCGGGCGACGTGATCGTGGTGCCCTGAGATATTTATGAGCCGACGCGTGACGACATTTTTGGCCGGATGCGCAGCGCTCGCGCTGGTGCTGTGCATGCCAGCGACCTCCCGCGCGCAGGACCAAAATCCCGACGAGGCGCCCAAGCCCGCCGCGCGCGCGTATCCTCCGATTGACGCCTCAAGCGATGATCAGCCCTCGCCCGATACGCTGCTGCCGGACGGCCGTCCGCTCACGGGGGTGCAGAACGCAACGCTGGGCCGCATTGAGAGCCCGCACAGCTACTGGCAACCCGGCTTTCAATATTCCAACACCATTCAGAATAGTTATCCGGGACAAACTGGCTCCGGATGGAGCATCACCAACTATTTTGCCGCCAACGTTAGCCTGCTGGAATCCTGGCGCGCGGCGCAATTGGCCATCAATTATTCCGGCGGCGGAGACGTGTCCACGCAGAACGCCATCGGCAACGGCTTCTTTCAACAAGTCGGCGCGAGCCAGAGTTTTCAATGGGCGCGCTGGCAGTTGCAATTTTTCGATCAGTTCGCGTACTTGCCGCAATCGCAATTCGGATTTGGTGGTGGCACAGGCTTGAGCCTGCCGGGTGGCGGCAGCGCGCCCGGAGTACCGCAGACCGGCATTGGCAGCGGAATTACCCAGTCGCTTTTTACTGCCGTGGGTCCGCGCTACAACAACACCTTCACGACCCAAGCGATCTATCAATTGAGTCCTCGGGCTTCGGTGAACGTTTCGGGCACCTACGGCATCCTGCGCTTCGTGGACAAGGGAAATATTGACGACGACAACGCCGGGGGCAGCATCGGCTTCAACTATCAACTGAGCAAGGAAGACACCATTGGCCTGGTGTATCACTACAACCGCTTTAGTTACGTGGGCCAACCGCAGGTGATCGGCGATAACTCCATCAATCTGGCGTACGGGAAAAAGATCACCGGACGGGTGGCGCTGCAGGTCTTTGGCGGCCCGGACATTACGACGTTTAGTGTCCCGATCGGCACCACGACCAAAGAGGTCAGCGGTTCCGGTGGCGCGAGCCTTTCGTATGCCATCAATCGCGGAAGCTTGGGAATTGCGTATAACCACGGCGTTACCGCCGGCAGTGGCGTGTATGCCGGGGCGACAACCGACCAGGTTACTGGCAGCATAGGACGCAACCTGACGCGCGTGTGGTCCGCGCATGCCAACATCGGATTCGCGAAAAATCGCTCCATCGTGGGCTCGGCGGCGCAAAATTCTTACGACTCTGTGACCGTGGCTGGGGGTGTGAGCCGGTCCTTCGGACCCAATACCAACTTTTCGCTGGCGTACACGGCGAACATTCAAACCACCAACGCCCCATCCGGCTGTACCGGGACGAATTGCAACAGCACCTATACGCAACACCAGATCACCATGAACTTCCAGTGGCATACCCGCCCATTGGTGCTCAGGTAGCGGTAGCGCGCAAAGATCGGCGAAAGGTGGCTTTCCGCTGCAGACTGGAATTAGCGAACGATCCGCGCGGAAGGGTTGCAGAGATTTTTAGGTACCCATAGACCATGTATAAAAGCTTTTTCGGACTGAAAGAAAACCCGTTCAACGTCAACCCGGATCCCCGGTTTCTGTTTCTCACGCAACAGATCGAGGAAGCGCTGGCGGGGCTGATGTATGGCATTCAAACCCGCAAGGGTTTTATTACCCTGACGGGCGAAGTGGGAACGGGGAAAACCACGCTGATCAACCGGCTGCTGGACTGGCTGCATCAGCGACATGTGCGCACGGCGTTTCTGTTTAATTCCCGGATGAACTCCAATCACCTGTTTGATTTCATCCTAGCGGAGTTTGAGATTGTGTGCGACTCGCGCACCAAGAGCCAGCAGCTGATGAAGCTGAATCAGTGGCTGCTGGAGCGCTATCGCAACGGCGAGACCGCAGTGGTGATCATCGATGAAGCGCAGAATCTCAGCTACCCGGTGCTGGAAGAAATCCGCCTGCTGACCAACCTGGAGACCTCGACCGATAAATTGCTCCAGATCGTGCTTTCCGGACAGCCGGAACTGGAAGAAAAACTGAAACTGCCGCAACTGCGGCAAATGCGGCAGCGGATTATGCTGCGCTGCAAGACCTCACCCTTAACCACCGAGCAGACGTTCAGTTACATCAACGAACGCTTGCGCATCGCCGGCGCCAAGAACGGCGACCAGATTTTCAGCAAGGACGCGGTGGAAACCATTCACCTGTACTCGCTGGGCATTCCGCGCGTGATCAATCTTCTGTGCGAGCATGCGCTGGTGAATTCTTATGTCGAGCAGCAAAAAGTGGTCAGCGGCAAAGTGATTGAAGACGTGGCGCGCGAGTTTCAGCTGGACGAAGTCGAGCCGGTGGCGCCCGCGGGCAGCACCCGCCCGGATGCTGACGTCTACAATTCGGAATCGTTTTTGCAAAACCTGGGAGAGGCGCTCTCGCGGTTTCGCGCGAATCCACCAGCTACTACCCGCGAAAGAAAATAACAGCGAGCCGCACCTGCGAGTACCGGTGCGATGCGTTGGTGTCCTGCGCACACGCAACTTTATCGCATGCATTAGCTGATACCATTGCCGACGACAGGAGAAGCTGGAGATGCGTTATCTGGTGACCGGTGGAGCTGGATTTATCGGCTCCAACATGGTGGACGAACTGGTACGGCGCGGCGCTTCCGTCGCAGTGCTCGATGATCTTTCCGCCGGCAAGGAATCGAACCTCGCCGCGGTACGCGACAAAATCGATTTTCATTTGGGCAGCATCACGAACCTCGAGACCGTGCAAAAGGCCTGCTCCGGGGCAGATTTTGTAATTCATCTGGCGGCGCGAACCTCTGTCCCGCGCTCGGTAAAAGATCCCATCGAATCCAACCGTGTAAATATCGATGGCACGCTCAACGTGCTGGTGGCGGCGCGGGATGCCAAGGTGCGCCGCGTGGTGTATGCGGCGTCGTCCTCGGTATACGGCGAGACACCCACTTTGCCAAAAGTGGAAACCATGCAGCCGGCTCCGATCTCGCCTTACGGCGTGACCAAGTATGTGGGCGAACTGTATGCGCAGGTGTTTGGGCGGGTGTACGGGCTGGAAAATGCCTGCGTGCGCTTCTTCAACGTGTTTGGGCCGCGCCAGGACCCCACCTCGCAATATTCCGGCGTGCTGTCGCGTTTTATGCTCGCGGTGCTCGAAGGGCAGACGCCCGTGATTTATGGAGACGGCGAACAGTCGCGGGATTTTACCTTCGTGGGCAACGTGGTGGACGAAACGCTGCGTGCTTGCGAAGCCAAGGATGCCTCCGGGAAAGTGTTTAATGGCGGGACCGGAGCGCGCATCACCCTGAATCAAGTCTTGCTGGATCTTGGCAAGATCACTGGGAAAAAAATTACCGCGAAGCACGATCCGCCGCGCAACGGCGACATCCTGCATTCGCAAGCCGACATTTCGCTGGCGCGCGCGGTACTCGGCTATGAGCCGAAGGTGCAGTTTGAAGAAGGCTTGCGGCGCACTTGGGATTGGTACAAAGAAAACTACGGTCAGAAATAACGCGTACGGAGAGCGACTGTGTCCGTGGCGCCAAGACCGCGGGGGAGTTCGCGTAGCGCGCAGCGGCATATCGTAACGTCAGATGACTTCTCCTCCCAGCCGGCGGTTTTGGTCCACCACAAAACTTGGCGCCAGCTGTCTTTTGCTGTGGCTGGGCATTTTCGCCGCGACGTTGTGGCCTTTCAATCCGTTTCCCAACAATCAAGTGCAATGGCTCACGGATATGAACGGAATCCACATCGGGAAAAGCGGGACGTTGTCCAGTTCCAGCCCTTTCCCCGGCGAACCTGCCAACGATGGGCGCGATTGCAGCGTGGAAATTCTCTTGCGCGCAGACAATTTGGCCGATGTGCACACGTTCCTGAGCTTCTATGCACCCGGCGATTGGCTGCCGTTTGAATTACGGCAGTACGGCCAGGGCTTGCTGATTTTTCGCCGCTTTCGCGACGCGCGGAATCATGTGTCCGGCGCGGAAGTCGACCTTGAGCATGTGTTTCACCGTGGCAGCGCCACGTTGATCAGCATCACCTCCGGCGCACGCGGTACCAAGGTGTACGTCAATGGCCAACTGGCGCAAACGGCGGCGGGCTATCACATTTCCAGCAGCAATTTTTCCGGCGAGCTGCTGCTAGGCACGGCCCCGATTACCTACGATGCGTGGTCCGGAGACCTTCGCGGGCTGGCTTTTTACAGGCAGGAACTGAATGCCACACAAGTACAGCAGCATTTTTACGAATGGTCGGAGTCCGGAACACTGAGCGCCGACACAGCGGAGGAGGTGCTGGCGCAATACTTTTTTGATGAGCGCTCCGGAACGATTGTGCACAATCAGGTCGCGGGCATGCCGGACCTGATGATTCCGCGATATTTCCAGGTGCCGCACAAAGGCATCCTGCTTCCTCCGTGGCGGGAGATCACGCCGCTGTGGATTTATGTCGATGACCTGGCCAGGAATATTACTGGGTTCGTGCCGTTGGGCATGGTGCTTTATCTGTATCTCTTGCGCCTACGCCCAGCGAGACAGGCCGTGGTGCTGACCATTGTGTTAGGAGGGTTGACGAGCCTGGCCATTGAAGTTTTGCAAGCGTATATCCCGCAACGCGTGTCCGGAACGACCGATATCATCACCAACACACTGGGAACAGGCCTGGGGGTGTTGCTCTTGCAACCCAGGCCAATCGGGGTAATGCTTGCAACTTGGGGCCTTATAGCGGCACCTTGGGGCGCCAAGTCTTCGGCAACAGAGCGGATACGTTGACTTGGTGCGGGCGGTCGCCATGTGGCGCCTCGGGACACGAGGTTGCGCCCCGGAGCTTGCTGCGTCTGCCGATGAACCGCATAGCCCAGCAAAAGATGGATTTGTGCGTTGCGTGTGCGCGCGCCTGCACGGCGCACGCCGTAGCGGAGTCCCCTCAGGCCTGGGCCACACAGAGGGCGCATGGCTGAACGTGAAAACACGGCGGGCAGCGCGCCGGAATTCAGCGTGGTGATCGCCGCGTATAACGATTGGGGGCCGCTCAACGAGTGTTTGCGCTCGCTTGCGGAGCAGCGAGGCGCGCCCAGTTTTGAAGTAGTGGTGGTGGATGATGGTAGCCGGAGCGAGGCGCCGGAATTTATTCGGGCATGGTCGCGCCACTATCCGCTGTCGGTGGCGCGGCAAGAGCATGCCGGAATCGCTGCGGCGCGAAATCGCGGAGCGCAGAGCGCTCGTGGCGCGACACTGATATCCGTGGACGCCGACTGCAAACTCGAGAAAGATTGTCTGGCATCGCTGGCAGTGACGCTGGCGGAACATCCGCAACGGAATTATTTTCAACTGCACATCGTTGGCGATTGCGCGCGACTGGTGGGCCGCGCCGAAGAGTTGCGGCTGATCGTGGTGCAGAGCCACCTGCGGCAGCCCGACGGATGCATCCGGTACATGAATACCGCGGGATTTGCGATGCGCCGGACCAAGGGGCCGTCGGCCGAAGGGCTATTTGATCCCGCCGCGCTGCGTGGGGAAGACACGCTCTTCCTGGCGCACCTGATGCAAAGCGGAGAACTGCCGTGGTTCGCGGAAAAAGCGGTCGTGCAGCATGCCATTCCGCTGAACCTGTTGCAGTGCTGCCTGAAAGATATTCGCACCGCGTATCTGGAGGCGGGGACTTACGACGCGATCGCCGCGATGGGCGTGAGGGTTCGGGTGACGCACCGGGAGCGGGTGGACATGCTGCGGTCTACGTGGAGGACTGCGGCGCAAGGATCCATTGGGCGGACGGCCTGGCTGGTACTATTGGTGCGGCAAGTTCTACGGCTGGTGGTGCTGAAACTTGCGCAGGTCTCGGGATTGCGAGTGCATTCGCGGGTAGCCGCGAAGTCGTCTTAAGCGGTTTGAGTTGTCCTGGCGGGTGCGAAAACGGGAATTCGCGGAGGGTACCCCTGGATTTTGTGAATGTTCATTCTGCGGGAGTTAAAGTCCTTTGTTTTGATACACTTTTACAGGCATTCCTTCTACAATAGTTACAGAAGCAGTATATTCTCTACTCCGCCACCTTTGCGAAGTTTTCGCAAAAATGCCAAGAGAAGCTCCCGGGAGGCGACGCAAATATTCGAGAATCTCCGGGTGATGGTGCTGAAAAATAAGGAGTTTAGGGTCGAAAACGGGAAGCGGGTAGGCGCACTTTTCTACTCGGTAAGTATACAAGATTGTGAAGTATTGTCAAGCTAAATTTCATAGATTTTTTAGTTGCGGGCATTTGGGAGGCGGTTATGAAGGATTGCCGGGAGTTTTATATTGGCGGGAAATGGGTGGCGCCCGTTCACGCGCGGGATTTTGCGGTGGAGAATCCGGCTACGGAAGAACGGATCGCCACGATTTCGCTGGGTAGCGCGGCGGATGTGGATCGCGCGGTGGTGGCGGCGACGAAGGCGTTTGAATCCTATGGGGAATCCAGCGTCGAAGAACGACTGAAGCTATTGCGCAGAATTATCGAGGTTTATCAGGCGCGAATGGGAGAGATGGCGGAGACCATTTCCGAGGAAATGGGGGCGCCGATCTGGCTGGCGAAGGCCGCGCAGGCTCCAGCGGGGCTGGCGCATTTTGTGGAAATTGTGAAGGTGCTGGAGAAGTTCTCGTTTGAGGAGCTGAAGGGAACAACGTTGCTGCGTAAGGAGCCAGTGGGCGTCTGCGGGATGATAACGCCGTGGAACTGGCCGATGAACCAGGTTTGCTGCAAGGTGGCGCCGGCGCTGGCGGCGGGATGCACTATGGTGCTAAAGCCCAGTGAGATTGCGCCACTTTCGGCGTATCTCTTTGCAAAGATTGTGGATGAGGCCGGGGTGCCTGCGGGCGTGTTCAATCTGGTGAATGGGGACGGGCCGACCGTGGGGGCGGCGATTGCGGCGCATCCGGGGATTGCCATGGTGTCGTTTACGGGGTCGACGCGGGCGGGAGTGGCAGTGGCGGCGGCCGCGGCGCCTACCGTGAAGCGGGTGACGCAGGAGCTGGGGGGCAAGTCGGCGAACATTATTCTGGATGACGCGGACCTGGCGAGCGCGGTGAAGGAGGGGGTGCTGGCGTGTTTTCGGAATACCGGGCAATCGTGCGATGCGCCGACGCGCATGCTCGTGCCGCAGTCGAAGATGCGGGAGGCGGCCGCGGCGGCGAAGGAGGCGGCGGAATCAACCAAGGTGGCGGTCCAGGTGGGGGAGGGAGAAGCAAGGGGGAGCATCGGGCCGGTGGTGAGTCGTACGCAATTTGAGAAGGTGCAGAGGTTGATCGAGGCGGGGATTGGGGAAGGGGCGAGCCTGGTTGCCGGTGGGGTGGGGCTTCCCGAAGGCGCCAGCAAGGGATATTTCGTAAAGCCTACGGTGTTTGTGGACGTGCGTAACGACATGACGGTTGCGCGGGAGGAGATTTTTGGGCCGGTGCTGAGCATCATCGGCTATGAGGACGAAGAGGATGCGTTGCGGATAGCGAATGACACTGTCTATGGCCTCTCCGGGTATGTAACCTCCGGGGACATGGAGCGGGCGCGGCGAGTGGCGCGGCGGATACGCGCGGGGAATGTGCACGTGAATGGTGCGCGGATTGATTTTGCTGGGTGTTTTGGAGGATACAAGCAGTCGGGGAATGGACGGGAGTGGGGCGAAGCAGGGCTGGAGGAGTTTTTAGAGCTGAAGGCTATTTTTGGGTACGAGGCGGCTAAGAAATAGGCGGGCTCGTTTTGGAAGGTGGCCCTCACGGCGGCTATTTTCGGCGGATAAGTTGGCGAGGGGAACGTGGCGATTTTAACGCAGAGGCCACCGAGGGCGCAGAGAAAAGGGGCCAGCAATTGAGCAGCGCTGCGGGCGGTGGCGCGATGGATTCGCGGCACGACGGTTTGTCTAAGCTGGATGGATAAAAGCCCATGCAGGAAGCGACAAAAAATTTGCTCTTGGTGCTGGTGGCGCTGTTTCCCATTGTGGACCCGATCGGGGGCAGCCCGTTCTTTCTGGCGTTAACCAGGCAATATGCGCCAGAAGCGCGGCGGGCATTGTCCTGGCGTATTGCGGTGAACAGCTTTCTACTGCTGATTGCGTCCTACTTTGTTGGAACGTACATCCTCGCGTTCTTCGGGATTTCGCTGCCGGTAGTGCAGGTTGGCGGAGGGTTGATCGTCATCGCCACGGGCTGGACGCTGTTGAAGCAGCACGACGATGAGAAACACGATGTGCACCGGACGGTGCAGCCGCAAGACACCTTCCGGCAGGCATTCTATCCCCTGACGCTGCCGCTGACGGTGGGGCCGGGATCCATCTCCGTGGCGATTACGCTGGGCGCGAACGCGGCGCATCGTCACGCGCTACATCCCTTAACGATTTTGACGGCGCTGCTGGGCATGACGTTGATCGCGATCAGTATTTTGCTGTGCTATGCATTTTCCGACCGCCTGGCGCGGATTCTGGGAGCAACGGGGATGACGGTGTTTACGCAATTGTCGTCATTTTTCCTGGTTTGCATCGGGGTGCAAATCACCTGGAATGGGGTTAAGGAATTGATCGAGTCGGTGACGCTGCACGTGGGATGAGCGGAGACTTTTCGTTTTGGGGCTTGGCCTTCCTTGGGCGGATGGGCGATTAGCCTTTGCGAATAACAGGAGCGCGGGTCGAAAGATTTGCCGATACAAAGTCGAAGGCGCCCGCCTCCCTTCCTGCGTCAGGGCAAGCGGAAGGCGGCCGCTACGGGGCGTACTCGAAGGTGCGGAGTCGCCAGTTTTGGCCTTCGGCGACTACGGCAGCGGCGTATTCCGGAGCAGGAGAGAGGAAGCGCAGAGACCAGCGGGAGGCGTCTGGGCTTTCGAGGACTACCTCCTGGCCCGGAGTTAGGGAGACGCGGAAGCTTACCAGAGGGATTTGCAGGCCTTCGCCGCG
>Ga0209040_10000710_pt1 | contig 25955 bp, 20 predicted proteins | sample BogFormECP12_OM3_FD_188240 | JGI IMG/M metagenome (GOLD analysis project Ga0209040, IMG submission 188240) | Bog forest soil microbial communities from Calvert Island, British Columbia, Canada - ECP12_OM3 (SPAdes) (version 2) | ecosystem: Environmental > Aquatic > Freshwater > Wetlands > Bog ... | reverse complement strand
ACGGCGCCATAGCGGAACAGCACGGCGACACCACCGTCGGGAATATCGACGGTCAAGGGGGCGACGCCGAGAGGCCTGTCGCGTTCCAGCGCACGCGTATCCAAGCGCTCGCCCAGCAAGAGAGCGCGCACGGGCACGACCTCCACTGTACCGGTCGGCAACCCCAGATCGGATGCGGCGCTCCTCCCGGGCCGTTCCGTCTCCGTCATTCTCTGCGCTGAATTCATGACGATCCTCGTGGCAGCCGCGAGCGGCAGAAATTGAACGAGAAATCCGAAACGGGTGAGCTCAATCCGACGGTTGCCCGGCTCGAACCCCCGTTCCTTGATCCTTATCAACGCCGACCCGCCGCGCCGGAAATGTGCCGCGCCGTTCTCGATCTGCGTCAACGGAGCTGCTGAGGTGGTGGCTGCGAACCCTGGGAGTTGCTGCGGCGTCGTTGACGATTGCGCTGGATCAATCCCCGGCGGTCCTCCGTTGCCTATGATTGCGTTGTACCCAGAAGGAAACAGTCGATGCAGCTTCCTCTTCAGATCACCTTTCGGCATATGGGACCTTGGGCGCGGTCGCGGTGCGCGCATACGCGAACGGGCCGAGGAACTCGAACGGTTCTTCGATCGGATCGTGTGATGCCGCGTCGTCGTCGAATGCCAGCATCCTCGCCACCATCAGGGCAATTTGTTTAGGGTTCGCGTCGACCTCAAGGTGCCCGGCCGCGAGATTGCCGTCGGCCGCGATCCCGCGGCGCACCATGCGCATACGCCCGCACCGATAACCACGCGGCTACGGCTCGATCGTGATGCGGTCCTGAACCTCGGTGACACCCGGGGCCAACCAGACGGCCCGTTCGGCGATGTCGCGCTCGTACCAGGCGTGAACCTTGCCATTGAGGATCACCCGGCCGCCTTCGGTCTCGACGGTGATCCGCAGTGCCTCGAGCTCGGCACTGCGCTGGAGTGCCTTCTCGATCTTCTCTTTGACCTCGAAGGCATGGACCGGGGAGGCGACCCGGATCTGGTTGACGACCTCGACCACACCGCTGAGCTTGTGCACGATGTGGTCGGCTTCGGTCTTCTGAAACTGCCAATCGACCTCGCCCGACAGAGTCACGACTCCCTTCTCCACCTTGACTCTGGTGCGGTCGCCGGGGAGCCCGACCTGCCATTTCAGGATGTTGACCGCGCGTGCGGCGCGCGTTTCGTATCTGAAGGGAGGTCGCGCCATCGTCTATCGCATCGACAACGGTTTCGACCACTTCAAGATGGCGCTCTCGGTCGGCGTGATGAAGATGGTCCGCTCGGATCGCGCGGCGAGCGGCGTGATTTTCACACTCGACACCGAACCAACAGGTGCGCGCCCGGTTGGCCCGCCAGCAGCCGCGGCTATCCGCCCGAGATCGTCGAGCAGGCCGCGAACGTGCTCGATCCCAACGCGCTGACACTCGGTTTTGCGCGGCGTTTCACCGGCTACAAGCGGCCGAACCTGCTGCTCGCGGATCCGGCGCGGCTCGCCCGCTTGCTGAACGACCCGGCCCGGCCGGTCCAGCTGGTGCTCGCCGGTAAGGCCCATCCGGACGATGAGGGCAAGGAAATGATCCGCGAGTGGGTCGATCTCGCGCAACAGTCGGAATTCCGCCGGCGTGTGGTCTTCCTCGAAGACTACGATATCGCGCTCGCCCAGGAGTTGGTGCAGGGTGTCGATGTCTGGATCAACACCCCGCGCCGGCCCTGGGAGGCGTGCGGCACGAGCGGGATGAAGGTGCTGGTCAATGGCGGCCTCAACCTCTCGGAACGCGACGGCTGGTGGGAAGAGGCCTACGCACCGGAGCTCGGCTGGGCGATCGGCGACGACGGTGAATACGCCTGGGGTGAGCGGGATGCCGAGGACGCCGCGGCCTTGTACGCGATCCTCGAGCAGGAGGTGGTACCGGAATTCTACGCGCGCGATGCGGCAGGAATGCCGCGCCGCTGGCTCGAACGCATGCGCCGAAGCATGGCGGCCTTGACCCGACCTACAGCAGCAGCCGAATGGCGCGCGATTATGTTGAACAGTATTACCTGGCTGGCGCAGTCGAGCTGGGCCGCCGCACTGCCGAAAGGGGTGAGCCGGCACGGGCGATGCAGGGTTGGGAGGCTCGGTTGCGTCGGCACTGGCCGGGGCTTCATTTCGGCGAGACCAGCTGCTCCGCGACGGCGAGGGCTGGTCTTTCGCGGTGCCGGTCTATTTCGGCGAAATCGCGCCGGCTGATGTGGCGGTTCAGCTCTACGCCAATCCGCGCAACGCCGAGCTACCCTTCGTCGGTGAACTCCTCCGCGGCGATGCAATCATCGGCACAAGTCATATCTATACCGGAACGGCACCGGTGACCCGGCCGGCTGAGGCGTACTCCGTCCGGATCGTCCCCCATTATCCGGGCGTTCGGGTACCCGCCGAGCTACCGTTGATCCTGTGGCAGAGGTGAACCGCGCCACGGGTTCCGGCGCAATGGCGAGCACGCGGAATTGCACAGCTGCTAGCACGCGTGAGAGGCCGAGAACGATCTGGGTACCGATCTCTCTCCGACGGCGCCGCCTTGGACGCAAGACTGAACGATGTGTTTGCGGCTGAAGACGGCCGCGCCGTTGACGCTCTTGATCTATGTCAAGGCCCGAGGGGCGATTTTGCTTTCTTTGCCGGTGCAGAACGCAGACATGTGCTGCAACTTTCCCATGATCCGACGTTTAGGAGGAAGGAAATGTCACTGCCGGTCAAAACGTTTGTTCCGTTTGTCGCCGGGTTGATGATCGCCGGCGCCGCCCAGGCACAATTGCTCCCGACCTGGGAGACGAACATAACCCTGACCCAGCAAGACCTCGACATGATCCACGGCGCCGTGACCAATCAGGTCCACGGTAAGCCAGTGGGCACCACTGCTTCTTGGAGCAACCCGGCCTCGGGCAACTCCGGATCGATCAAGCTGGTCAAGAAACTCACTTGGAACAACCAGCGCTGCGAGGACCTCGCATATACGGTGCGCTCAGGCGGTACGCCGATCTACACCGAGCACTACCATTTCACCAGCTGTCTGCAGCCCGACGGGACCTGGAAAATCGCTTGATTTGATTGTTCGGGGCGTTGCGCATGGACCCACCACTAGAGCAGGGCCCTTCAGTAATCCCCGAGCCGCGACCCGGGAAATGACCGACGCGGGCCGCCGAATACCTGGCGATCGCAACCCGCGCAGCGCAGCATCTCGACCATTGATCCAGGACCATTCATGAGCAAGCGAACGGACATTCGCCTCGGTTTGGCCGCTGCACTCTCGACCGTGTTGTCGGTTTTGACGGTTGCATCGGCCGATCCCGTGGTCGGGGAGAGATTGGCCGACAAGTGGTGCTCGCAGTGTCACGGCATTCGGGCTGAGTAGCTTTCGCCGAAACTGCGGGCGCCGACATTTCCGTATTGGCAGCGCAGCCTTCGATCGCCGAATATTCTCTTCGCGCATTGCTGCGATCGCCGCACGAGACAATGCCCCACATCAGCTTCACGCCCGATAAGATGGACGACATCGTCGGCTACATAACGTCGTTGAAGCCGCGCGATTGAGGCTGAGCCCACTGCCCGCGCTCTAGCGAAGGACAGACGTCTACCCGATTGTGACGATCTGTACCAGCGAGACGACGGCTGTTTTGAATGCCAGGACTGGCCCCTTCCGTCAGCTAAAGGGAAGCCGGTACCTCCGACCCACTGCGGAAGATCGCTTCCGTAGACGGCGACGGCAGCTCATGGAACTCAGTCATGGCTAACACCCGGCCTCAAGGTCTCGGCGCGTCGGTCATGGTTCCGACGGTTCCTGCGGTAACGACCATCTTCGGCTTCCCCCTCGTTGTTGCGGCGCGGCGCCGCCTTACCCGAAGCTGACGTTTTAATTAATAGGAACGGCGGGGTGGCGTCACCGGCAGGCCGGCGCCAAGCATTGAATTGATGATACAGCAACCATAAAATTGCCATGATGTGATGACATTAGCATCTCAGCTGACAACCTGCCGCACGGCAGACCGTGTTCGGGTCGTGTGACAATGCGGGAAAGCAGAGGACGGGAGGCTTGTTCGCAGCAGAGTAACCGCGAGGCCATCGCTGATCACTACTGCAACCGTTACGGGTCCTTGTTGCTGCTGATTTGCTGCAGGTGCAGCCGTTTGAAATATGGCGGGCAATGTGAGGTTGTACTTTGGTACCGGCTTCGAGGAGGAACGCATCGGCCGCAGAGGCGCAGCCGCAGTTGACCGCCGTTCGCCGGTGTATCGGTGGACAAGCCGGTGAGCGCCTAAGCTGCCCAAGCGAAGGGCGCGAAATGGCCGTTATTGCCCTTGCCGACGATGTCCAAATCGAGGCCGAAGCCGTGCACGTGGGTTTCTTTCGACCGGGCCAGTGCCAAACGCCGGTTCGCCGGGTGCGACGTGTTGTCGAGGTAGAGGGGTTCGCCGGCCCGGCTGCGCGGGGTGACGCCCTCGATCTCGAAAGCAAGGACGTCGGGGATCGCCGCCGAACGTCTGAGCCCGGCCAGATCGAATTCGATCGGCTTGAACTGAACGCCCCGGAAATCGCCGACCAGGTTTTGACGGATGAACGAGGGCGGGCCGCCCGCCTCGCCGCTGACGATCGCGGCGAGCGCTTGGCGCTGAGCGTCATCCGCGCTTTCGTCGACCACGCCGGCGAAGACCCAATTACCGTCCGCCATGACCTTGCCCGAGCGGATCACCAGCGCGAACTTCAACCCGTTGAGACTGGTGTCGCCGCAGCTTCCCTCGTCGATCCGAAATACCATCGCGGCCGTGCAGTGGTCGTTGGTCGCCGGACCCTGCGGGTTCGTATAGATGCACGGACAGAGATAATCGCAATTGCAGCTTTCCATATATTCGCCGCGGAGCGTCCACTTCTGCTCTGCCATGGCCGGGCCCTCGGCAGTCAAGCGGTTGGCTGCTGCTTCTTTTCGAGGATCCGTTGATGGAGGTTGCGCACGATCATGTCGGTCAGCCTCTCATTGTGCATAAACAGGCGCTGGCCGATCGGGTAGGGGTCCTGCCTGGTGACCTCGATCGGCTCCCTGAGCGCCTCCTCGGCGGTGAGGCCGCGGTCGACGAAGCGCTCGATGCACCCGACCCAGTTCTCGACGATCTGACCCTGCTCCTTGAGGTAAGCCTTGGTGCAGGGATCCCCGTGCCCAGGCACGATGGTCTCGACATCGAGCGCCTCGATGCTCTTCAGCGCCGCGAGCCATTCCCAGGGATCGCATTCCTGCAACCACGACCGGCACTTATAGAAGACGTTGTCGCCGGTGAACACGACCCCTTCTTCCGGCACGTGGACCGAGGTCTGCGGTGCGGTGTGGCCAGGCATGTGAAGGATGTTGAAGGTGTGATTGCCGACATTCAGGGTCAGCGTGTCGGTAAAGGTCAGCTTGGGCGGGTTCAAGGCCGGGTAATCGGGGTGCCCGACCAGCCAGACGCTGTCCGGGTCGGTCTCCTTGAAGCGCTCGCGTTTCTCTTCGAGGGTGCCGAACGCGTAGAGATAGCGTTCGAAGCATTCCTGGAGCTTGACCTGCCCGACGACCGTCACATTCGGGAAATAGGCGTTGCCCGAGATGTGGTCGCCGTGTGGCTCGGTGTTGATCAGATAGCGGATCGGCGCCTTTTCCTCCATGCGCTCGCGCCACCGCACGGCGTCGATCGGCTGCTGCGGCGAATCGATCATGACGTAGCCGTCGCTGGTCTCGACAAAGCTCGGATTGCAGCCGGCGAAATAGATTTCGGTAAATGAGTTCTTTCCGACCCTGCGCATCGACCCCTCCCGTCACTAGAGATCTCGGTCGATTGTCCCCGATCCGCCGTGGCGGCACAAGGGCCGGCAGGCTACTCCGCCGCGGCGGGCACCGGAGCGCGGCGGAAACCTACGCGGGCGCCGCCGGCGCACAGCAAGCTCACGAGCAGGAGTGCGGCGACGACGACCAGCACGAGATCGGGCCTTCCGGCATCGATGATCATGCCGTACGGCACCGGCATGATCGCACCGCCGAGCGACATGCCGGAGCTGACGAAACCGAACACCTTGCCGATCTGCCCGGGCGGTGCAGCGTCTTTGACCATCACGTCGCGCGGCGTGTTCCTCGCCCCGGTCATCAGGCCGCAGACAAACAGCACGCCGATCGTCGCTGGCTCGGTCAGCGAGACGACACCGACAAGCAGCAACAGCGCGGCGGCGCCGATGGTCAGACCTACCACAAAGGGAAGATGACGATCAGTGCGGTCGGCGAGCCAACCGCCGACCAGCACGCCGCCAATCTGGCCGATCATGTACCCGGTCAGCGCCGAAGCGGCGGCCGCGACCGGCAAGCCGTGCACTTGGTGCAGGATCGTGATCAGCCAGGACTGGATGCCGGCGCCGGCCATCGCCGTCACCATGAAGAACGCGAAGAACATCAGCACCGATCGGCTCAGCAGCAGCCCGGCGCCGCTCGGGTGTTTCGCCGCCCGGCTCTGCGGGCGACGCGCCTGATCGATCAGGATGCGGCTTTGCCACAAGATCGTCGCCACCACCGGGAGGCCCAGAAGCCCGACGAAGATCAACGCCCCGCGCCAGCCGAGCGCGAGCATCAGCGCGGCCGTCGCCGGTGGTGCGGCGGCGAACCCGATACTGCCACTGAAGGTGTGAAAGGCGAAGGATCGGCCGAGCCGTGCCGGGTCGATCGAACCGCTCAAAATGGCGTAATCCGCCGGATGGAAGACCGAGTTGCCGACACCCGACAGCAGAGCCAGAACCACGACCTGCCAATAGGCGGTGGCGAATCCCATCGCGGCAATCGCCGCGGTCATCAACAATGTGCCGCCGATCAGAAACGGGCGGGCGCCATAGCGGTCGACGAGAAACCCCATCGGGGTCTGCAGCAGCGCTGCGGTGGCCGACATCACCGCCATCACCAAGCCGAGCTCGGCGAAGGAAACGTCGAAGGTCTGCTGCCACGCGATGAACACCGGCGGCAGACAGAGCTGATAGAAATGTGACAGGAAGTGGCCGGAGCCGAGCAGCACGTTGACCCGGGTGTCCGGGCCGAAGGCAAACGGGCGTAGCATTGATGCATGTTGCTATAAAAAGGGGCATCGGGTCGAGGAGATATACCGGCGGGCGCCCCGTCCGGGGCGCGAGGCTGTGCTGCGGAACCGCGGAGCGCCGTGGCCGAGCCGACCGCGTGACTGGTCGGATGCGCGAATACGGTCTAAACTGCCGACCCGCAGGCATGAACGGAGGAGGTCTGTGATGACGGGTTACAAGCTAATCTCGGCGGATTCCCATATCGTTGAGCCGCCGGACATGTATGCGGGCCGCATCGAGCCCAAATTCCGCGACCGCGCACCGAAGATGGAGAGGCGAAAGACCCCGAACGGCAGAGAGTACGACGCCTGGGTCATCGACGGCATGCAGGTCGGCACTCTGGGTGCGGTCATGCAGGCCGGACAGCGGTTCGAGGATCCCTCGCAGATCGATTTTCTCGGCGTCTGGGAGGATGTCAGGAAGGGCGCCTACGACCCGCACGCGATGATCACCGAGAACGAAGAGGACGGCGTTTGGGGGTCGTGCCTGCAGCCGAGCCAAGGGCTGTTCTGGTATCGCTTGCCTGACAGCGAGTTGCTGTCGGAGATCTGCCGTGTCTACAACGACTGGATCACCGATTTCTGCAAGCCCTACCCCGAGCGCCTCAAGGGCATCGGTATGCTCAACGTCGACGATGTCGACGACGCCTGTCGGGAGCTCGAGCGGTGCAAGAAGCTTGGGCTGGTGGGGGCTTTCATCCCGGTCTCGCCGCTCCCCGACAGGCCCTACCGCGAGCCGGTCTACGATCGGCTGTGGGCGGCGGCGCAAGACCACGAGATGCCCCTGCTGCTGCATATCGCCACGCCGCGCAACGGTGTCCCCGGCTGCGAGTTTACGATGAACGTCGGCGAGCTGACCGGGGCCGGGCGCTCCACTACTGACCATTGGGTGCGCTACTCGTTGTCGGCGATGCTGTTCGCCGGGGTTTTCGATCGCTATCCGCGATTGAAGGTCGGCTCGGTCGAGCACGAGACGGCGTGGATCCCGCACTGGCTGAAGCAGATGGACTTCACCTATCGCGAGCGCCCGGTATTCACCAAGGGCTGGAAGTCGAGCCAGGGGATGCTGCCGAGCGACTACTGGCACCAGAACATGTTCGTCGAGTTCATGGAGGATGATCTCGGGGTCGAGCTGCGCAAGCATATCGGGGTCGAGACCATGCTCTGGGGCAGCGACTTCCCGCACGCCGAATCGACCTGGCCGCAGTCGAAGCAGTTCCTCGACCGCATCTTCGCCGGCGTTCCCGAGGACGACCGGCGCAAGATCACCTCGGACAACGCGGCGAAACTGTTCGGGTTCAGGCCGAATTAGCCGGACGGCCCCACACGCACCCTTCGCCCCGCCTCGCGGGGAGAAGGCAACGGGGAAACCGCATGCTCGACGGGTTCGTGCCGGTGGCGAAGGTGGACGAATTGCCGCCGGGACAAATGAAATGGGTAGCCGTCGATCGCGAGCGCGTCGTGTTGGCCAATGTCGACGGGGCTTTCCATGCGCTTCGCGATGTCTGCGGTCATAAGAATGCCCCGCTGTCGAGAGGCAAGCTCTCGGGACACTTGATCGAGTGCCCGCTGCACTTTGCGCAGTTCGACGTGCGCACCGGGGAGTTGGTGAATGGACCCGTTTCAACCGCAGTGGCGGTCTACCGGGTCCAGGTCGAGGGCGACATTATCTACGTCAAACGATAGAACTCGAGGGAATCGTCAGCTCTGCGGTCGGTGACGCTTGACCGCCTCGGGGTTGGTCGAGTCGGCGCCCATATAGATCCCGCGCTCCCAGCTTCGCTTCAAAGGATCGACGACCTTCTGCGACATCCGGCCGATGCGCTCAATCTCGATTTCCACGGTTTCGCCGTCCTGTAGCGCACCGAGCCCCTCGTGGTTGGTGCCGCAGGCGATCAGATCGCCGGTGTTCAAGGTCATGATCGTCGAGGCGAACTCGACCAGCTCCGGTACCCGGTGCTCCATGTCGTCGGTGTTGTAGTTGTGGCGCAGCTGGCCGTCGTTCCAGAAGCGCACGACGAGATCATTGGGCTCGGGAATTTCGTCGGCGGTGGTGATGCAAGGACCGATCGGCGCGAAGGTGTCGAACGACTTGCCGAGCCAGCTGCCGGCCTTCCAGGTCCGTCTTCCTTCGCCGCGCGCCGACACGTCGATCAGGCAGGTATAACCGAACACAGCGGTTTGCCAATTCGCCTGGCTGACCTTCTTCGCTGGCCCCTTGATGACGAGCGCCAACTCGGCCTCGTGCATGAAGATCCAAGGTTCGGTGAACTCCGGCAACACGATCGTGTCACCCGGGCCGACCACCGCCTCCGGGTTCTTCAGGAACATGTTGAGCGGCCGCGCCTCGCGCTGCGCATGCTCCCAGTAATTGGCGATGCAGCAGAGGATCTTGCCGGGCCGCAGCAGCGGCGCGCGCAGCCGGACCGAGGAAAGCGGCAAGGCCTCTCCGTTGGCTGCCAACCGCTCCAGCGCCGGCCGTAGCCGGCCGAACCCGTCGATCAGCCGCTGCATCGTCAGCTGCGGCGTGTGATCTCGCTCGACCGAGCCGGCGAGGCTGACGACCCCGCGCTCGGTAAGCAAACCGGGCGTCGGCTCTCCCTGCTCGGCAGTCTGAAAGAGCACCAGTTTCATAATCGCCTCCCACCTTCTTGCGTCGCTCGTCGGGCAAATTAGCCGGTTCGGCGCATGTCAACCATCGCGATTCTCGGTGTTGACTTCCTCCCAACCCGAGGCGGACCCTCCTATGACCAAGCAAGGAGGAACCGATGGTTGAGATTCGCCGCATCGGAGCGCAGATCGGCGCCGAGATCCGCGGGATGGATCTGACGCTCGACGACGGAGGCGATTGGCGAAAAGAGTGTCGCCGCTCCTGCTCGGAAATGGCGAGCGCATAAAGCTGGGTTGCCTTGAACGGCTCAGCCTCGTAGGCGTCGTCGGTGTGCCAGCCCTCTGCGCCGCGCCGATAGATCGCATTGTTCAACTTGCCGTCGGGCCCAAACTTCTTGACGGCTATGCTGCTTACGATGGGCTACCTGAACGGTTGACAGCGCCTCGAGGAATTGAAGGGCGTCAATTCGAGGGCGTAGGAACCGTCGATCGGCGCCATCCCTATCGGGCCTGAAGATATTTTTCGAATTTAACCAGGTCATTAGGGACCATCACCGCCCGCAGTGCAAACACGTCGGCCGAAGTATGGGCGATTCCTGAACAACAACCGCGAGCGGTTCTGTATCCCGCCTGCTTCACTGCCACCTCAGTCGCCACACTATAAGATCCATAAGGGTAGGCAAATTCTTCCACCGGAGATTCGAGTTGGGTTTCAAGTACCGTTTTACTATTGTATATTTGATCCCACAGTTCAGTGGGACTAGTAATTCTGTTGAGATGGGGGTGGGAGCGGGAGTGGCTGCCGATTCTCATACCTTCCATAATCAATATCTGCAACTGAGGCCATGTAACAAACCCGGGCCGGCCAACGTAATCGGTTACTATAAAAAAGGTTGCGGGGAAGTGGTATTTTTCGAGAGCGGTGCGCGCGTATTCAAATTGGGTTTCCCACCCATCGTCGAACGAGATTATCACTGGTAATGTCGGTAATTCGTAACCTTTTTCAAGATAATCAGCGAGGGCAGAGAATGTGATTACATGGTATCCGTTGTCTTGCAGATATTTCATTTGCTGAGCGAAGACGTCAGTGGTTACGGTCAGCCGGCGGAGCGCACGCGAACCATCGGAAACCGATTGGCTCATATGATGATATACCAGAATTGGTACCTTCGCTGTCCGTTTCCTCGGCTGAGCGGATGGTTGATTTGAATCAATGGCAGGCGTGGTGAGCGGTTCCCCCTCCCCGTTCGGGGTGATCTCTTGCGCCCGCGACGGCAAATGAGGATCCAGTAGACCGAGGAAGAAAACAATAAGGGTAGCCGCCCAAAGCCGGGCTAAGATTGCTGGACCGCCGCCCTTCATTTGCTTCTCTTTCTCGGTTCAATCGCTTATTGGGCTCCGGAACAGGGTTGCCGCAGCCGGCGAAGTTCGCCCGCGCACGATCTCTTGCGTCGATAGATAGTGCACTCTTGCGCCGGGACGCGACCAACGAGTTGATCCGCCATGAAATCCGCGGTCTAGCGCGAAGCAATGGTCAATTCGGCGAGGTGCCGCGCCACGCCGGCAAGTTCGCTCGGCTCCGAGGCCACTCGACGGCTTTCCTCCACGAGAACCTGCACGGTGTCCCGGATCTGCTCCTCGGTATGCGCCGCCGTCAGGAAAAACCGCAAACGAGCGGCGCGCTCGGGCACCGCCGGGTATAGGATCGGCTGGACATTGATCCCTCGCCGGAACATCGCCTGGGCAAGGCGTCCGGCGCGGATCGAGCTTCCGGTGATGATGGGGACGATCGAAGCGCCGATCGAACTGCCGACATCGAGGCCGCTTTGACGCGCGAGTTGCAGAAAAAGCGCAGCCCTGTCGTTGAGCCGGCGCACCCTCTCCGGCTCGCTCTGCAGCAACTCGAGCGCGGCAAGCGCCGCGGCAGCCGAAGCCGGTGCCATCCCGACCGAGAATACGAAACCCGGTGCGGCGAGCTTCAGATAGTCGATTAGGTTCTTCTTTCCGGCGATGTAGCCGCCGCAGGAGGCCAAGCTCTTGCTGAGCGTGCCCATCCAGATGTCGACACCGTTCGGATCGACCCCGAATCGGTCCGCCGTGCCGAAGCCGCGTGGACCCAGCACACCCAGCGCATGCGCCTCATCGACCATCAGCCAGGCTCGATGGCGTCGGGCGACAGCGACGAAAGCCGGTAGGTCGGGCACATCGCCATCCATGCTGTAATGGCCTTCGATGACGACGAGGGCGTGCCCATTGCGCGGACGCGCTTCGCCGAGCACCCGATCGGCAGCGTCATGGTCGAGATGGCGAAACGGCACCCGGCGCGCCCCGGACAGCATCGCTCCCTGGACGATGCTGTTGTGGATCAGCGCATCGTGGACGATCACATCGTTGCGGCCGAACAAATGGCCGATGACGGTGACGTTCGTTGAATGACCGCCGACCAAGACGACGCTGTCCTCGGTTCCGTGAACCCCGGCCAGTGCTCGTTCGAGATCGCGGTGGATCGGCCGTTCACCGGAAACCGGCCGGCTGGCCGAGACCGTGGTCCCATACCGGTCGATCGCAGCCTTCGCCGCCGCAGAAATCCGCGGATGCCCGTTAAGCCCGATGTAATTGTAAGAGGCAAAATTGATGTGAGCTGCGTTGCCGATCAGGGTTTCGGCACCGGCGATTCCGTCATGCACGCGAAAATACGGATCTGCGATGCCGAGAAAATCCGCGGCTTCTCGGATCATGCTGATCTCCCGGAAACCCGCAAGTTCCGAGACATCGAGCCTCGGGGCAGAGATACCGCCCGGATCCGGGTCGGAGCGGTACCGCGAACGCTCCGCGTGTCGGACCGACGACGCAGACGATAGCTTCGCGATCAGTTGTGCTTTTGCCTGCGCCGACAGACCAAACAGGTTTTGGCTTGAGTCCAAGGACTACTCCGCCGCAACTCTGTCCGGGTCCGCCGAGGCCCCGTCGATACCCTCATGGCGCGCAACGAGGGCGACGACCTCGCCATCTCTGGGCCCTGTCGAGACGGCGCCGGCGAGCCGCGCGGCAATCGACGCCACACTTGTGCCTTCAGCGAGCGAGACCAGCGGCAGATCAACCCGCAGCCGGTTCTCGAGGGCGAGTCGGAGCTCAACCGCCATCAGTGAATCCATCCCGAATTCAGACAGTGGACGCAACGGGTCGATGCCCTCCTCGGGTAACCGCAGTATCGTCGCCGCCTCTTCGGCGACGACCGCCTTCAGGAGGGCCAGCGACGCCGCCGGATCCAACGAAGCGAGCCGTTCGGTGAGGGATTCATCTCCCGGAGAAGGAGACACCTTAGCGCGGCTCTCCGAAAACAGCGGAGTTGCAAGAATTGGCAAGAACCGCCGAGCCTCTGTCCAGTTCGTATCAGCGAACGCGACTGCCGGCAACCCGCTCGCGATCATTGCAGACAGTCCGGCAAGAGCCTGTGCCGCTGGCATGGGTTTCGCGCCGAGGCGACGCGCGAGCGAATCGAGGATGTCGGGCCGCTCGGCAAGATAGCCGACATCCGCGATCGGGCCCCAGGCAATGGCAAGCGCTGGTCTGCCCTCGGCCCGGCGCCGCCGGGCGAGCGCCTCGAGGGCCATATTCGCGGCGACATAAACACTCTGTCCGGGCGCCCCGACCAGGGTCGTCGCCGACGAGAACAGCAAAAACAGTTCGATCGGATCATTGCGGGTCAGCGCGTCGAGGGCAATTGCTCCGCCGAGTTTCGGGCGTATGATCGCAGCGATCCGGGCTTGGTCGATTTCGCCTGCAAGACCGTCTTCGATAGCCGAGGCAGCGTGCACGACGCCGCGAAGCGGTGGTTGATTTGCCCGGATCCCGTCGAGGATGGTCGCCAGGGAGCCGCGATCGGCAACATCGCCCTGATAAACGCTGACCTCTGCGCCCGCAGCTTCGAGTTCTCGAACTCTTGCTTCACAACCGGGCGTTGCCGAACCGCGACGGCCGACGAGCGCGATCGAGCCGGCGCCATGTGCGACGAGCCAGCGAGCGCACTCGTACCCGAACCCCTCGATGCCCCCGGTAATCAGATAGGTCCCGTCGCGGCGCACCACTGCCACCGGCGACTCGCGCAGCCGCACCCCGGCGTTGGCGCCAGGTACGAGGACTAGCTTTCCGATGTGACCTGAAGACTGCATCAGCCGAAAGGCATCGTCGAGTTCGGCAAAGGAAAATATCCGGTGCGCCAGCGGGCGGATTTCACCTTTGAATAGCGCCGCAGAGACCTCGGTCAACATGCGTCGGGCCAGATCCGGCCGGCGAATCGGCAATTGATCGATGTCGATCGCGAAATAGGAGATGTTTTGTCGTAGTGGCCGCAGATGAATGCGCCGGTTGAGGTAGAGATCTCGTTTGCCGAGTTCTAGAAACCGACCGAACGGCTTGAGCACCTCGATGCTCCGCTCCATGGCCTCACCGCTCAACGAGTTGAGCACGATGTCGACCCCCTGCCCCCCGGTGAACTCGCGCACGGCGTCGCTAAAGGCAAGGTCTCTCGAATCGAGGACACAATCGGCACCGGCGAGTCGTAGAAACGCTCTTTTTACCTCCGATCCGGCTGTAGCGATTACGACTGCGCCGCGCTGTTTGGCGTACTGGATCCCGGCCAGTCCCACACCCCCGGAAGCGGTGTGGATGAGGACGTGCTCACCCGGAGCGAGCTTGGCCATGTGGCCCAGCGCGTACATCGCGGTGACAAACGCCACGGGGATTGTCGCAGCTTCGGCAAAGCTCGTATCGGGCGGGATCGGCGCGACCGCATCGGCGATCGTCACGACGCGAGTGCTCAACGAAGCCGGGGCAAACGCCATGACACGGTCGCCGACAGCCAAGCTGCCGACCCCCGGACCGAGAGAGTGGACGACACCTGCACATTCGAGCCCGAATGTGGGGCCGGCAAAACCGTCGATCAGAGCCTCTTCCGGTAGCAAGCCCATGGCCCACATGATGTCTCGGAAGTTGAGGCCCGCAGCGTGCACCTCGATCTCGACCTCTCCGGGTCCAACCGATCGGGGCATCCTGACTTCCCAACCTAACGAGTCGGGTCCCCCGGCATGGCTGGTCGCCACGCTCAGCACATCCGATGCCTTCGCCCAGCGCGGCGGAAGGCCCTGGCGCAAGCGAAGGACATGGCGACCGTGCGGTGTCCAGACGATCTCGGTCTCGGCCGAGGCGGCAGCCAACTCGCCAGCGACCTGTTGCGCGCGCAAACCGAGAGCGGCAGCAGCGGGAAGGTCGAGCAGGCGAATCGAGAGCCGCGGCATCTCGTTGACGAGCACGCGCCCGAAGCTCCATAGAGCCCCGCCGACGAGGTAAAGGGCATGGTGCGCAGGCGTGGCCTGCTGCGCATCGAAAGTGATTACCCAGACCTCGGCATGGCGCTCGCCGGCAATTGTCGCGAGCCGAGCCAGCGCGGCAATTTGCTGCGACACGTGCGCTATCGGGTCATCGTCGCCCGGCTCTTCGGCTAGGAAGAGAACGATTTCCCGCGCTCCGACGCCAGACCACGCCGCGCCTTCGGCTGTGGTTGCAGCGTAGACATCGGGCGATTTTGCTACCGTGACGCGATAGCCTGCTTCGACCAAGCGATCTGCCAGCGCTCCTACGAACCCCGTCTCGCCGGCGACAAGAGTAATCGAGATCGAGTTCGCTTGATCCGCGGTGCCGAGCCCCGAGCGCGCCGGCGCGCAGCCCCAGAAAACAGCACTCGGCCACGGTCCTGTGGTGGTCGACGCCGCGCCAAGGGACTCGAACCCTGCCGCGGCAAGCTCGGTTCGCCAATCTTCGGCTGTGCGCAACGGCGATAAATCGTGCGCTCGCGCCGTGACCTGCCACCAGCTCGCGCTTTGGCCAAAGACGACGTCCCAAAGAGCGTTCGGCTCGGCTTCTACCGCAAGGAGGACCCCACCAGGTACGAGCAGATCACGCAGGCAAGCAAAGGCTACCGAATCGAGGTGTAGGCGCGAGCAGGCATTTACCGAAAAAATGATGTCGAAAACCGCTCCATTTAGACTCTCGTTCCCGTCGCTAGGGGACCAGTGGCAGGCGGAGGCCCCGACAAAAGATTTGGCTAGAAAGGAGAGCCGAGCCGCCTGTTCCGCATCGATGCTCGTCGCCGTATAGGCAAGTGCTACCCCGGATTGCGCCAAACCGTTGAGGACACGCCGCGTCGCTCCGACACCGCTCGCACCGAGCTCAAGAATGCGCATCGGCCGGCCCTCCGGCCATGCAGTCGCCAGCACGTTCAACGCATCGCACAACAGTCCGATGCCGGAAGCACTCGCCGGTGAAGCTTGGAGCAGCTGCTCGACCATCGGGGAGAGCGGAACGTCTGGCCTTCTAGGGCCATTGGCAAGAATTTTGGGCAGATCCTCCATCGCGGTAGCGACGACGGCGAGTTCCGTTACTAAATCCGGTGCCTCAGCAAGGAGAAGTCGCCAGATCTCCGAAACCTCAGGCAGATCATTCGAAGGTTCGAGCTGCCATTGCAATCCGGTCCGGCTGGCAGCGCCGAGCCGTTCGAGCAACCGGAGCAGGCACTCGGCCATCCCCACCGAAGTGGCTGCGATTAGACCGGATTCGGTGAACTCGCCAATGGCAAACGAGCGCTCGGGCTTGATCAGCCCTCTAAAAGAGCGGACCGCGACCGAGCCGATCATGGCGTCGAGCAGCAGTCCCTGTTCCTGCCGGGCTCGGTCCGGCTCGCGGCGGTTACTGAGGCGCGATAAGGTCGCACCGATATCCACCAGTGCACGAGGCGGGTCGAGTTCGGAGAGCGGGGCCGGATCGAAATCGACGCGGAGAGCGCGTTCGTCGACTGAGCGTCGCCGGGTCAGCTCGACGCGGCGAAACCAACAATCTGCGAGTTCAGCGACGACGTCGCCCGCACCATCGAAGAGGACGACGTCGGCGGAAACCGACCGAACCCCGATTCGGGTAAGCCGCAGCCTGGCGCAACGGGGAACCCGCCTAAATGGTTCCAAAAGCCGAACGCGGCCAAAACGCCACGGCAGAAAGCCGATTCCCTCCATTTGGCGCTGACGATCGGCCAGCAGCGCGAAAAGCCCTTGCAGCGCACCATCCAACAAGGCGGGATGAAGCAGATAAGGGGTGAGAGCCTCACCGATGGGCGCGGAGTTGAGGTAGGCAATGGCGCTCTGCGAGTCGGCGATTTCAATGTGAGACACCGTCCGAAAACTACTGCCGTAATCCAGACCCGAAAGACGGGCCAGCTGGTAGAGCTTGTCGCCTTCGATCGAGCGCTGGACCGGCACATCATCAGTCCAGCAGAGGCTTGGGCGTGCATCCGTCGCAGGGCAGATGCGCCCGACAGCATGCACGGTCAAAGGTTCGCCGGACAAGCGTGGGCGGCTCGCTAGTTCCCATTCCCCTTCTTCGGAGAGTGTGGTGCGTAATTCGCGCATCCGACTCTTTTCAAACGGTAGCGGGCGTCGCACTTCGACATCGAAAATCTCGAGTGCCGGCGCCTCCGGCCATCGCCAGCGCGCGGCAGCGAGCGCGATTTCCAGCATAGCGGCGGCCGGTAACACCGCTATTCCTTCGACCGCATGATCGGAGATCCAGGGCAGAACCTGCTCGTCGATGTGATTGAGCCAGCAGGTTATCGCACCGCGCTGGCGAAACCCAAGGAGCGGGTGGTCAAATGCCGGGTTGATGAGATCGACCGCCTCGGCCGTCGTCTCGAACCAGAACCTTTCCCGTTTCCAGGGGTAAAGTGGGAGTCCGTGCGGGTCAACCGGGCCGTCAAACGGCGCCGACGCCGTCCAAGGATATCCTGCGACATGGCAGTGTGCCGCGATACTGGGAAACGGATCGGCGTCGCCCCGTTGCTTGGACAGGCTCGAAAGAACCCGCCCCTGAACGGCCGCGGAGCGCAGCCCGTCCGAAAGGTAGGATTTAAGGACGGCGCGGGGTCCGATCTCGAGAAAGATGCGATAACCCTCGCCGATTAACCGCGCAGTGGCCTCGGCGAAGCGTACCGGATCGCGGACGTTGCGCCACCAGTACTCGGCGTCGAGGGTTTCAGCTTCAACCGCCTCCCCGGTTACCGTCGATACTAGCCTCGCCTCCGGAAGTTGAGACGAGAGGCCGGCCAGGCTTGCCAGCAAATCTTCGCGGATAGGATCCATCTCTCTGGAATGGAACGCGAAATCCAAATCGAGTGGGCGAAATCCCAGACCGCGGCGTCGCGCCTCGGCTTGCAAGCGCTCGATCTCCCTGCCGGGGCCCGAGATGGTCACCGAACGGGTAGCATTGAGCGCCGCGATCTCCGCCGGGCTGTCGAGTTCGGCGAGAATAGCGCGCGTCGCATCGTCAGTGAGCGCGACCGCGGCCATGCGGCCGGTTCCCTGGGTTCGCTGCTGATGGCGACTGCGCGCGACGACAATGCGCGCCGCATCGGCGAGCGAAAGGGCACCTGCGCCCCAAGCTGCAGCGATCTCTCCGACGCTGTGCCCCAAATGGCCGGAACCACGGATACCGATGGCACCGAGCGCCTGGACGATACCAATCTGGATCGCGAAGAGGAGTGGTTGTGCGATGTCGGCACGCGCTAACGCATCGGCAGTCACCCCCCGTTCCACAAGCTCGGCCAACGACCAGCCGAGTGCCGGGCCAACCAGTCTGTCGACATCCTCGATCGCAGCGCGAAATACCGCGTTTGAGCGGAACGCGTTGCGTCCCATTCCCGGGAATTGTGAGCCGTTGCCCGAGAACACGAAGGCGAGCTTGTCCTCCCTCACCCCAGTCCCGGTGATCACCGCGGGGATCGGAGTGCCCTCGAGAAAATTGGCAAGCATTGTCGCGGTCGTCGCTGGATCTTGGCCGAGGGCAACGAGCCGATGGGAATGATGATCGCGTCCCCGGCTGGCAGCACGGACTAGATCGGGCGCCCGCTCGGCCGGGATCTCAGCGAGCCTGCTGGACCAACTCCGGACGAGCTCACGCAGAGAGGCCTCGGTGCGCGCCGAAATGACCAAGGGGGGCATGGCGGACAGCGGCGGTGGCTCCTCCCGCAACGCCGATGCTGCAAGCAAGACGTGAGCGTTCGTCCCGCCGAAACCAAAGGAGTTGACGCCGGCGTAACGCTGTCCGCGCTCGGCTGCGATCGGCTCGGGGCTGCGGATCAGCCTTAGGTTTAAACTATCAAACGCTATGTTCGGGTTCGGCGTCTCGCAATGCAATGTCGGCGGCACGATACCCCGATCTAGGGCGAGCGCCGCCTTGAGCAGCCCGGCGATCCCGGAAGCCGGTTCCAGATGACCAATGTTGGTCTTAACCGATCCGATCGGGAGCGGATCGGACCGGCTCTGACCAAGCGAGTGGCCGACGGCGGCGGCTTCGATCGGGTCTCCCGCCGGTGTTCCGGTGCCGTGCATTTCGAAAAACGCGAGCTTCTCCGGAGCGAGACCGGCACGCGTATAGACCGAGCGCAGCAAGGATGTCTGGGCCGCCTCGCTCGGCAGCGACAATCCGATCGTACGGCCGTCCGAATTGACCCCGGAGCCGACGATGACCGCGCGAATCGCATTGCCATCGGCAAGCGCATCCGCGAGCGGCTTGAGGATGACTACACCGCCACCCTCACCGCGAACATAGCCGTCGGCACGCTCGTCGAATGCGAAGCAGCGCCCCCGCGGCGAAAGCATCGCGGCGCGGCAGAAGCCGAGATACGGATAAGGCGCCAGCAACAGATTGACGCCGCCGACGATTGCTGTCCCGATTCGCTCGCCGCGAATTGCCTCGCAGGCATGATGCAGGGCGACGAGCGATGACGAGCACGCCGTGTCGACGGTCAGACTCGGCCCTCGTAGATCAAACACGTAAGAGATACGGTTGGCCAGGACGCTTAGTGTATTTCCAGTCATGAAATAGGAATCGCTCGAGGCCGGATCCCCCAGTCTCAAATCCGAATAATCCGTTGTGGATGCCCCGATATAGACCCCTGCTGTGCTGCCGGAAAATTGGCCCGCCGGGATGCCGGCATCCTCGATCGCGTGCCAGACAAGCTCCAGCAGCAGCCGCTGCTGGGGGTCCATTTGTGCTGCCTCGCGGGGGGAGATGCCGAAAAACGACGGCTCGAACAGATCGATCCCCGTGATCAGCCCGGCAGCCCAGGTGTAGCTCTTGCCGCGCTCGCTTCGATTCGGATGGAAGTAAAATCGGGTCGACCATCGCTGCGGGTCAACTTCGGAGACTGCATCTCTCCCCGAGACGAGCAACCGCCAGAACTCCTCCAGGTCCCCGGCCCCCGGGAATCGGCAGGACGCTCCGACGATCGCAATCGATCCGTCTTTCATACCGCTAAGGCTTGTTCAAGTCCGTGGAGGCAAGATCGGGACAGGTGACGGGGCCACCTTGCCCTCATTACACACAAGGAGAGCCAAATGCCAGCGTTCGCCATGGGTCCCTGATGTCGCGGCACCTTCGTCGCCGCATGCGACGAGGGGAGCCGGCGGCAAGGTGTCGGCCGAGCCAGGTCGCGTCGCCGCACCTGCGTGGCCCAAGCGCTCGTGGCAAAAATGTGGCACAATTAGTTAATTTAGACTCGGATGTGCGGGGATTATTCCACCCCACCACTCATGCGCGAAGCGCGGCAAGCGCCTCGTAGACCAACCGGTCGACCTCGATCCCGTCGCGCCATGCCCTCTCCCGGCTGCGGAACGCACGCTCCCCGGGAATCCGGATTTCGCTTACCTCAGGTTGACGCGGGGTCGCTTTAATCCGCTCGATGAGCCCGCCGACCTGCTGCTTGAAGTCGTCGAGATCGATTAGCAGATCCGGCTTGAACGCGATAAACAGGTAGCCGTCGTCCTTTTCCGGGTCGAGCGCCGAACCGCCCAGCAGTCCGAACGCGTGGACGACCAAGGCGAGCCCGAAGCCCTTATAGCCGCCGAACGGCAGCAGCGCACCGAGTCTTGCCAGCGCGGGATCACGGGTCGGCTGCCCTTCGGCATCGATTGCCACTCCTTCCGGCAGCAGCTGCCCCAGCCGCTCGCGGTAGGCCAACTCGGTACCCATAAACGCGGAGGTTCCGATATCAAAAACGACCGGTCCGCAAGATGACGGCATGCCGAAAGCAATTGGGTTGGTGCCGAGCGCCGGGCGGGTCCCGCCCGGCGGGGCGACGCTGCGCGTGGAGCTTGCCGTATGGATTCCGACGAGGTTCGCGTTGGCGATCATCTCGACATAATAGGCGCTACGCCCGCTCATCCAGCTGTTGGTGACCCCGACGATCGCGAACCCGCGCGTCGATGCCTTCTCGATCGCAGCTCGGGCGGCATGATACATCGCCAACATGCCGACATTGTTGCCGCCGTCGTAGAGCGTCGATACGTCGGTTTCACGCAGCACGCGGATCGCTTGGCGAGGCTTTTTGAAGCGTCGATGCTCGGGGATGTTTAGAAGCTTCGCCAACCCGGAATACTCGTAGCCGCACAGCGCCGCATCGATCGCATGATCGGCCACGATGCGAGCCTCCTCGGCGTCGTAGCCGATGCCGCGCATCGCGCGCTCAGCGTGCTCGCGCGCCTCGGCGATACTCAAACGGATGCGATCGGACGGCATCCCTCGCAACTCCCCTCTGCGAAAAGGCGTGCGACGGCTACTCCGCCGCCCGCTGGCGCACTGGTTCGGGCCGCCAGCGCAGGATCGGTTTGCGTGCGGCGATGGTTTCATCGAGACGGCGACGTGGGGTCAACCGAGGCGCCGAATGAAAGCGCGCGGCATGGCCCGTGCGGGCCTCGGCGGCCAGCGACTTCAGCACGCCCACGAACTGGTCGAGCGAAGCCTTGCTCTCAGTTTCAGTCGGCTCGATTAACAGGGCGCCGTGCACGACCAGCGGGAAGTACATCGTCATCGGATGATACCCCTCGTCGATCAGCGCCTTGGCAAAGTCGAGCGTGGTGATCCCGGTATCCTTCAAAAACCGGTCGTCGAACAACACTTCGTGCATGCAGCGACCCGGAGACGTAAGGCTGAGATCGCTCTCGAGCCGAACCCGCAGGTAGTTGGCGTTCAGCACCGCGTCCTCGGCCACCTGCCGCAATCCGTCGGCCCCATGACTCATCATGTAGGCGAGTGCGCGCACGAACATGCCCATCTGCCCATGGAACCCCTTCAGCCTTCCGATCACGTGCTGTGCCGAACCGCTCTTACGCTCGACCAACTCGAGCCCATCGACACCGTGCACGAGCCACGGCAACGGCGCGTACGGGGCGATGCTCGCGGCCAGCGCCACCGGGCCGCTGCCCGGCCCGCCGCCGCCGTGCGGGGTCGAAAACGTCTTGTGCAAATTCAAATGCATGCAGTCGATGCCGAGATCGGCAGGCCGCACCCGCCCGACGATTGCGTTGAAGTTCGCCCCGTCGCAATAAAAGAAGGCGCCAACCGCGTGCACCGCAGCGGCGATTTCGAGGATCTCATTCTCGAACAGCCCGCAAGTGTTCGGGTTGGTCAGCATCAGCGCAGCCACGTCGGCCCCGAGCTTGGCCTTGAGCACCCCGAGGTCGACCCGTCCCTGCGGATTGCCCGGCACCGGATCGACCGTGTAGCCGCAGGCGGCGGCCGTTGCGGGGTTCGTGCCGTGTGCTGATTCGGGTACCAGAACCCGGCTGCGCTGTTCGCCCCGCGCCTCGAGGGCGGCGCGGATCGACATGATGCCGCAGAGCTCGCCATGCGCTCCGGCACCTGGGCTCAGCGCGACGGCGGGCATCCCGGTCAGAGTCTTGAGCCAGTGCGCCAAGGCGTCGATCAGCGCCAGCGCGCCCGCGACGGTCGATACCGGCTGAAGCGGGTGGATGTCGGCAAAACCGGGAAGCCGCGCCAGCTTCTCGTTGAGCCGCGGGTTGTGCTTCATCGTGCACGAGCCGAGCGGATACAGCCCGCTGTCGATCGCATAGTTCTTTTGTGACAGCCGGGTGAAATGCCGCACCACCTGCGGCTCGCTGAGACCCGGCAGGCCGATCGCGCCGTGCCGCTCGAGCCCGCCGAGCCGGGCTCGGAAGGGGGCCGGGTCCGCTAGGTCGACGCCGCAATGACCTGGCGAATCCTGCTCGAAGATCAGCTTCTCTTCGATCTGCAGCCCACGGTTGCCGGTGATCGTCTCGATCAGACCCACCCCATTTTCGGCTGCTTGGCGGTCGCTCACTGCTCGGCTCCAATCGCTCACGCCAGCGTCTCCGCCAGCTCCCGCTCAAAGCGGTCCATGTCCTCCCCCGTCGCCATCTCGGTCGCCGCCACGATAAGGATATCGGCCATCTCAGGCAGGGTCGGATAGAAGCGGCTGAGCGGGATTCCGGCGAGAACGCCTTTCTCGGCGAGAGCCTCGACGATAGGCGCCGCGGGACGTGACAAGCGCAGCGAGAACTCGTTGAAGAAGGTCCGATTGACGAGCTGTACACCCGGTATTCGCTCGAGCCGTTCGGTGAGAGCGACCGCCGCGGCATGGTTCAGGCGCGCGAGCCGGATCAGCCCGGCTTCGCCGAGCAGCGCCAGATGGATCGTAAAGGCGAGCGCGCACAGGCCCGAATTGGTGCAGATGTTGCTGGTCGCCTTCTCGCGCCGGATGTGCTGTTCGCGGGTCGACAAGGTCAGCACCCAGCCGCGTCGGCCATCGACGTCGACGGTCTCCCCGACGAGGCGGCCCGGCATCTGGCGCACGAACTTGTCGCGGCTGGCGAACAGGCCGAGATGGGGTCCGCCGAAATTGAGCGCATTGCCGAGCGACTGGCCTTCGGCCGCGACGATGTCCGCCCCCATCTCGCCCGGCGGGCGAATAGCACCCAGGGACAGGATCTCGGTCACCACGACCACCAGCAGCGCACCGGCGTCGTGGCAGATCCGCGCAAGCTCGGAATAGTCGCGGATCTCGCCATAAAAATCGGGGTTCTGGACGACGACGCAGGCGGTGTCGCGACCAACGAGCCCGGCGAGGTCCTCGCCGCCGCCAGGAGCCGGATCCAGTGCCGCGAGCTCGAAGCCGACGAAGCGGGCATAGGTCTCGCACACCTCGCGGTAGTGCGGATGCAGGCCGCCGGACAGCACTGACCTATTCCGCCGGGTCAGGCGATTGGCCATCATCACCGCTTCGGCACAGGCCGTCGCCCCGTCATAGAGCGAGGCGTTCGCGACCTCCATGCCGGTCAACAGCGCCACTTGGGTCTGGAATTCGAACAGGTATTGCAGTGTTCCCTGGGACACCTCCGGCTGGTAGGGGGTGTAGGAGGTCAGAAACTCACCGCGTTGGATCAGATGGTCGACCGCCGCCGGAATGTGGTGTCGATAAGCCCCGCCGCCGATGAAGAATGGGACCGAATCGGCCGCGACATTGCGCGCCGCCATCTCCGAAATCGCGCGCTCGACTTCGATCTCGCCCATCGCCCGCGGAAGATCGAGGAGACCGTCGAGCCGTGCGGCGGGAGGCACGTCGGCGAACAGGGCGTCGATCGAATCGACGCCGATCGCCTCCAGCATTTCGCGGCGGTCGCGCTCGGTCAGCGGCAGGTAACGCATCAGTCCTGCTCCTCGACAAACCGCTTGTATTCGTCTTCGTCCATCAGGCCTTCGAGCTCCTTGGGATCGTCGAAGCGGAGCTTGAGGAACCAGCCTTCGCCCATCGGGTCGGCGTTGACCTTCGCCGGGTCAGCCGTGAGTGCGTCGTTGACCTCGACGACCTCTCCTGCCACGGGCGCGTAGACCTCGCTTGCCGCCTTTACCGATTCGACGACCGCGGCCTCCTTGCCCTTCTCGACCCGATGTCCGATTTCCGGCAGCTCGACATAGACCACGTCGCCGAGCTGCGACTGCGCGTAGTCGGTAATGCCGACGACGGCGAGATCGCCGTCGAGCCGAACCCATTCATGGTCCCTGGTGAAGCGAAGCACGCTCATCGGCAATTTCCTCCTGCGGCATCAGCCGCGGTAATAGCGGGTCGGGATGAAGGGCAGGCGCACGACACGGGCAGGACGGCCGACGCCGCGCACGAGCAGCGCTAGAGGCGTACCCTCCGCCGCATGGACGCGATCGACATAACCCATCGCGATCGGCCCGCCGACCGAGGGGCCGAAGCCGCCGCTCGTCACCCGCCCGATCCTCTCCTCGGCGGAATTGACGATCGGTGTATCCTCGCGCGCCGGTGCGCGCCCGTTGGGCCGGATGCCGATGCGCCTGCGCGGCGCACCTTCGGCGAGCTGGCGCAACACGATCGCCGCACCGGGAAACCCGCCTTCCGCGCGTCGCCGCTTGGTGATCGTCCAAGCGAGCCCGGCCTCGATCGGGGTCGTCGTCTCGTCGATGTCATGCCCATAGAGGCAGAGTCCGGCCTCGAGGCGCAGCGAATCGCGGGCGCCGAGGCCGATCGGCCACACCTCCGGCTGGGTGAGCAGCATCTCGGCGAACGCCGCCGCATCGCCCGCCGGCAGCGAAATCTCGAACCCGTCCGCGCCGGTATAGCCGGACCGGGTAATGAAGCATTTGCGGCCGTCTACCACCGCCTCGGCCGCGGTCATGAAACCGAGCCGCTCGATGCCAGCGGAAAAGCGGGCAAGGACGGTGGCGGCGGCAGGCCCCTGAAGCGCCAGGAGCGCTCGATCCTCGATCGGCTCGACCGTCGCAGGGCGCGCGAGACGATCGCGCAAATGGGCAAGATCGGCCTCCTTGCGCGCCGCGTTGACGACGAGAAGGAGCCCGCTATCGAGCCGCGTTGCCATCAGATCGTCGTGGATGCCGCCCTGCTCGTTGAGCAGCAGCGTGTAGCGCATGCGCAACGGCGCCAACGCCAACAGATCGCCGGGAACGAGAGCTTCGAATGCTCTTAGAGCGTCCGCTCCGGCGACCCGCACCTGCCCCATATGCGAGACGTCGAAGAGCCCGGCCTGCGCGCGGGTGTGGAGGTGCTCCTGGAGGATGCCGGTGGGGTAGTGCACCGGCATCTCGTACCCGGCGAACGGCACCATCTTGGCGCCGAGGGCAAGATGGAAAGTGTGGAGCGGTGTCCGCTTGAGCGGCGCCGCAGCGGCAGTAAGGGTCACCCGCGATCCTCCGACAGAGCGGACGCCGGAGCGCCCGATCGCTGCCCCCTCTGTCGCGGACCCTGAGAGATTCACCCGAGCCGGGACCCGAGCTTACTCCTTCGGTGAGCGGGAGGTCACCCGCTGCTTTCCAGAG
>Ga0209040_10000709_pt1 | contig 25968 bp, 23 predicted proteins | sample BogFormECP12_OM3_FD_188240 | JGI IMG/M metagenome (GOLD analysis project Ga0209040, IMG submission 188240) | Bog forest soil microbial communities from Calvert Island, British Columbia, Canada - ECP12_OM3 (SPAdes) (version 2) | ecosystem: Environmental > Aquatic > Freshwater > Wetlands > Bog ... | reverse complement strand
GTCTGCCCGGTGACCCGCGCCGAGCTCATCTACGACGCCGAGCGGCAGGAGCTGATCTCGCGGCCGGCGAAGCTCGCCTATCCGATCCGGGACGGCGTGCCGATCATGCTGCCGGAGGAGGCGCGGAAGCTCGAGGATTAGACCTTCGCCGTCCTTACATCCGCCGGTCTCGGCCGACCCGCCTCGTCGATCGCGACGAAGGTGAAGGTGGCGTCGGTCACCTTCTCACGATGGTGGGTGCGAAAGCGCCGCGCCCAGGCTTCAACGTGGATCTTGATCGACGTGCGTCCGACTTGGTCGACCGCGGTATAGACGCAAAGCACGTCGCCGACTTTCACCGGCCGGATGAACGTCATCGCTTCGATGGCGATGGTGACCACGCGCCCCCGGGCCTTTTCGGCCGCTGCGATGCCGCCGGCCTGATCCATCTGGCTCAACACCCAGCCGCCGAATATGTCGCCATTCGCGTTGGCGTCGCGCGGCATGGCGATAAGCCGCACCGTCAGCTCCCCTCGCGGTTCCTCGTCACTCGGACGCGATGACGCGTTCATGACGATTGTCCCCTTCGAGATTCCGGCGGCCCGGCGCGCTCCGCGGAGTCCCGGCGACGACGACGCGCTCAACGCCGGCGAGGTCTCGACGGGTCGAACGCTCGAGAAAGCCCGCCTTCGCGGCAATTGCAAGCACGTCGCCGGCCTGTCCCGCGCCTGCTTCGATGATGAGCCAGCCGTCCGGCGCGACCAGCCTCGCTCCTGCAGGAAGGATCACCCGATAGGCGTCGAGGCCGTCGATCCCGCCATCGAGCGCAAGGCGCGGATCGAAATTTCTGATCTCGGGCGAAAGGCTTTCGATCTCGCTGGTCCGAACATAGGGGGGGTTCGAGACGATGAGATCGAACGGGCCGACGACGCCGTCGGCCCACGTGCCCACATGGATATCGGCCCGCCCGGCAAGGCCGCAGGCCGCCGCGTTGCGGCGGGCCACTTCGGCTGCGGCGGCGGAGATATCGACGCCGAGACCGCGCGCGTTGACGAATTCGTGCAGCAGCGCGCAAAGCAGCGCCCCGGACCCGACCCCGAGATCGAGGACGCGGAGCCTATCCTGGCGCCTCTCCGCGAAGAGCGCGATTGCGGCCTCGACGATCGTCTCGGTTTCCGGACGAGGATCGAGCACGTCCGGCGAAATCGAGAGCGCAAGGCCCCAGAACTCGCGCCTGCCGACAATCTTCGACAGAGGCTCCCCGGAGACGCGCCTCATCGCGAACTCCTCGAGCCGCTCGGCCGCTCCGCCAAGGGGCGCCTCGGGCGCGGCAATGAGGGCGGCCGGTGGAAGATTGGCGGCTGCGCAAACCGTCAGCCGGGCCTCGCGGCCCGGATCGTCCAGTTCAGAGCGCCGAAACCGTTCGACGAGAAGTTTGAGCGCTTCGGCGCGAGATGTTCCCGCGCTTAGGCGCATTTCGCTCAAGCGACTTGCCCGTGGCAGTGCTTGAACTTCTTGCCCGATCCGCAGGGGCATGGCTCATTTCGGCCGACCCGTCCCCAGCTGGCGGGGTTGTTCGGATCGCGTTCGGCGACGGCGAGGCCCGACGCCGCGGCCAGCAGGCCAACGCTGAGGGGCTCGTTGACCGGCCCGAAGGGAAACTCGTTTTCGCCCGTCGCGGGGTCAAGATGCTGAAACTGCATCGGAGGCGGCGGCGGCTCCGGCTCCTGGAAGCGCACTTCGACCCGTGACATCTGGGCGATGACGGCTTCGTGCCACTGCGCGATCAGTTGCTGGAAGAGTTCGAACGCTTCGGACTTATATTCGTTGAGCGGATCGCGCTGCGCCATGCCGCGCCAGCCGATGACCTGGCGCAAATGATCGAGCGTGACCAGATGCTCGCGCCACAAGTGATCGAGCGATTGCAAGATCACCTGCTTCTCGACATAGCGCATGGCTTCGGTGGTGTTGCGCTGAACGCGTTCTGCATAGGCGTCCGCCGCGGCCTTGTGGAGGCGCGCGGCGACCTCCTCGTCGGCGATGCCCTCTTCCTTCGCCCAGGCGTCGACCGGCAGGTCGAGGTTGAGCTTGGCCGTGACCTCCTGCTTCAGGCCGGCGATGTCCCACGCCTCCGGATAGGCGTCGTGCGGAATGTGCTCGGCGACGAGATCGTCGATGACGCCAGTGCGCATATCCTCGATCGTCGGCTCCAGCGACTCGGAGGCCATCATCTTGCGCCGGTCCTCGAAGATGACCTTGCGCTGGTCGTTCATCACGTTGTCGAACTTGAGAATGTTCTTGCGCATGTCGAAGTTGCGCGCCTCGACCTTCTGCTGCGCCTTCTCGAGCGCCTTGTTGATCCACGGATGGACGATCGCCTCGTCCTCCTTGAGCCCGAGACGCTTCAGCATCGCATCCATCCGCTCCGCGCCGAAAATGCGCATCAAATCGTCCTGAAGCGACAGGAAGAATTTCGACCGGCCGGGGTCGCCCTGACGACCGGAACGGCCGCGCAACTGGTTGTCGATGCGGCGGCTCTCATGCCGCTCCGTGCCGATGATGTAGAGCCCGCCGGCGTCGAGCGCCTTCTGCTTGAACTCGGCGACTTCACCACGGATCGCCGCCTCCTGCGCGTCGCGCGCGTCCGGCGGCGCGGTCGGATCGACCTCCTGCTTGACCCGCATTTCGACGTTGCCGCCAAGCTGGATGTCGGTGCCGCGGCCGGCCATGTTTGTGGCGATGGTGATCGCGCCAGGGACGCCGGCTTCCGCCACGATGAACGCCTCCTGTTCATGGAAGCGGGCGTTGAGGATGGCGAAATTCTTCGACGGCTTCCCGGAGCGGGCGGCGCCGTAGAGCGCCTTCAGCGCATTCGGCTTCGAAAAATCGATCTTCTTGTAGCCGTGTCGCTCCAGCACCTCGCCGAGCACCTCGGATTTCTCGATCGACGTCGTGCCGACCAGCATCGGCTGCAACTTGGCGTTCGCGGCCTCGATCTCGCGCACGACGGCGCGCATCTTCTCTTCCGAGGTCCGATAGACTTCGTCGTCCTCATCGAGCCGCGTGATCGGCTTGTTGGTCGGAATTTCGACGACGATGAGCTTGTAAATCTCTGCGAACTCGTCCGCCTCGGTCGCCGCCGTGCCGGTCATGCCGGCGAGCTTCTTATAGAGGCGGAAGTAGTTCTGGAACGTGATCGAGGCGAGCGTCACGTTTTCAGGCTGGACGGTGACCCCTTCCTTGGCTTCGAGCGCCTGATGCAGGCCCTCCGAATAGCGCCGGCCGGGCATCATGCGTCCGGTGAACTCGTCGACGATGACGACCTCGTCGTTGCGGACGATGTAATCCTTGTCGCGCTGGAAAAGCTTGTGCGCGCGGAGCGCCTGATTGACGTGATGGACAAGCGTGGCGTTGGCCGCCTCATAGAGCGACCCTTCCTTCATCACGCCCGTCGCGCGCAACAGGGCTTCGGCGTGCTCGTTACCGGCCTCGGTGAGATTGACTGTCCGCTGTTTCTCGTCGAGCTCGTAATCCTCGCGCGCGAGTTCGGGAATGATCGTGTTGACGGCTGCATAGAGGTTCGACCGGTCCTCGGACGGCCCCGATATGATGAGCGGGGTTCGCGCCTCGTCGACCAGGATCGAGTCGACCTCGTCGACGATAGCGAAGGTGTGGCCACGCTGAACCATCTGCGCCATGTCATATTTCATGTTGTCGCGCAGATAGTCGAAACCGAACTCGTTGTTCGTGCCGTAGGTGACATCCGCGGCATAGGCCTGACGGCGCTGATCGTCGTCGAGACCATGCACGATCACGCCAACCGTCATCCCGAGGAACTTGTAGATCTGACCCATCCACTCCGAGTCGCGGCGGGCGAGATAGTCGTTGACGGTGACGACATGCACGCCTTCCCCGCCGAGCGCGTTGAGATAGACTGCGGTGGTGGCGACCAGCGTCTTGCCTTCGCCGGTGCGCATCTCCGCGATCGCTCCCTCATGGAGAACGAGGCCGCCGATCAGCTGAACGTCGAAGTGGCGCTGCTTCAGCGTGCGTTTGGCCGCCTCGCGCACCGCCGCAAAGGCGGGGGCGGTCAGGTCGTCGAGAGTCTTTCCAGCCGCGAGCTCTGCCCGAAATTCGTCGGTCTTGGCGCGCAGCTCATCATCGCTTAGCGCCTCGAACTGGGGCTCGAGCGCATTGATCGCGGCGACCATCGGCCGATAGCCCTTGAGGCGACGGTCGTTGGACGAACCGAACACCCTTTTCATCACCGAGTCGAACTTGAGGGCGCCGAGCATTTTCGACCTTTCCAATGCCGTCCGCCGGCGGTTTCGCTCCGCTCTTTAGGAGCCCCGGCTTGCTAGCTACGACGGCCACAACAAAAAGCGCGAAAAGAGGCCCCAAACGCCCGTTTTCGCGCCGCTGAAATGGGTTGCCGCAGGAGATAGGAGCCGAGCCTTCCCTTGTCAATGACGGGGGGCCGGCGGCGCGAGACAGCGAGACCAGCTACTTTTGACAGACCGGGCAATAGAAGGTCGAACGACCGGACTGAACTCTTCTTGCGATTATCCCGTGGCAGCGCGGCCTCGGGCAGTCCGAGCCTTCGCGGTCGTAGACTGAAAAGGCGTGCTGGAAATAGCCGAGGCCGCCGTCCGCTTGACGGTGGTCGCGCAAAGTCGAGCCCCCGGCCTCGATCGCTTCCTCGAGAACCTCATGGATCGCATTCGTCAGCGCGACGGCGGCGCGGGTCGGACCGCCGCGGGCGTTGGCGAGGACGCTCGCCGGTTTCGACGGGTTGAGGCCGGCGCGAAAAAGCGCCTCGCAGACGTAGATGTTGCCGAGACCTGCGATGCGCTTTTGGTCGAGCAAGGCGGCCTTCAACGGCGCCCGCAATCCCCGAAGGAGGGTAGCCAGACGCGCGGCGTTGAATTCCGTGGCCATAGGCTCGTCGCCGAGCGCGGAGAGCCGCGGATGAGTCTCGAGCGCCTCGCTCCGAACCAGGTCCATAAAGCCAAATCGTCGCGGATCGTTGTAGATAATGATGTTGCCATTATCGAGGACGAAGACGACGTGGTCGTGCTTGGGGTCCTTCGAGCGCTCACGGTGGAACGCGCCGGGCGTCACGGTCTTTTCGGCCTCGATCCGGAACGATCCGGACATGCCGAGATGGGCGATCAGCGTTTCGCCGCTGTCGAGGTTGAAGAGAAGGTATTTGGCGCGGCGCGCGAGACCGATAATCCGCCGAGCCGTCAACCGCTGCGCGAATCGCGGCGGGAAGGGAAACCGGATGTCGGCGCGGCGCGTTTCGACCCTTTGGATTCGCGCGCCGAGCATCGCCGGCTCGAGACCGCGCCGCACGGTTTCGACCTCCGGCAGCTCAGGCATGGGAATGGTCCCGGACGACCGCGAGGAACGCCGCGCCATATTTCTGCAGCTTGACTGCGCCGACGCCGTGAAGGCTGGAAAGTTCGTCCAGCGCGGCCGGCCGCGCTTTCGCCATTTCGATCAGCGTCCGGTCGGGAAAAATGACATAGGCCGGTTGTTTCTGCGCCGCCGCGATTGCGCCGCGTAAGGCTTTCAGCGCGGCCAGAAGCTGAGCGTCCGCATCTTCGGAATCAACTGCGGCGCGTCTCGAGCGTCGCGTCCTGGCGTTGACGACGTCCTCGCGCAGGGCGAAAGGGGCTTCGCCGCGCAGCACGCGCCTGCCCTCTTCGGTCACAATGAGCCGGTCGCGGTCATTCTCGTCCCGTTCGATCAGTTTCGCGGACTGCAATTGGCGCAGGACGCCGCGCCAGTCGGCGGGCGTCCGATCCTTGCCGACGCCAAAGGTCTTGAGCTCGTCGTGTCCGTGCCTCGCGACGGCCTCGGTCATCTTTCCGGAAAGGATGTTGGCGAGATGGCCGAAGAAGTACCGGCCCGAAGTGCGCAGAACCGCCGACAGCGCTTTCTGCGCGTCGACGCGTCCGTCGATCAGCCGGACCGCGCCCTGACAGACGTCGCAATGGCCGCAAGGGCCGGACTGTTCGCCGAACATGCCAAGCAACGTCTGTCTTCGGCAGCGCGCCGTTTCGCAAAGGGCGACGAGATCCTCGAGCTTCGCCATCTCGACGCGTTTGCGTTCGTCGGTCGCCCCGCTCTCGAGAATCTGGCGACGCCTGAGCTCGATGTCGCCGGCGCTGTAGAGCGTAAAGGCTTCAGCCGGCAATCCGTCGCGGCCCGCGCGGCCGATCTCCTGATAATAGGCTTCAATCGAGGAAGGCAGGTCAGCATGAAACACGAATCGCACGTCTGGCTTGTCGATGCCCATGCCGAAGGCGACAGTGGCGCAGATCACGCAATCGTCCTCGCGCAGGAACGCATCGTGATTGGCCGCGCGCACCGAATGCTCGAGGCCGGCGTGATAGGACAGCGCGCGCCGGCCGATGCGCGCGAATTCCTCGGCCAGCTCTTCCGTTCGGCGACGAGACGCGCAATAGACGATGCCGCTCTCTCGGCGATGCGCGCCAAGCCGCTCGATAAGCTGGCGCGTCGCGTTCGACTTCGGACGCATCGAAAGAAAGAGATTGGGCCGGTCGAATGAGCGCACGTAGATCTGCGGCTTCCGCACGAACAGCCTCGAAACAATCTCCGTGCGGGTCGGAGCGTCCGCCGTCGCGGTGACGGCGACGGTCTGGAGGCCGCCGAGCGCCTCGACGACCTCGCGCAGCCGCAAATATTCGGGCCGAAAGTCATGTCCCCACTGCGACACGCAATGGGCTTCGTCGATCGCGAGACAATGGATGGAGGCGTCTCTCAAGCTGGCCAGAACATCGTCGCGCAGGAGCCTCTCGGGCGCAATATAGAGGAGGCGCAGCGACCGGTCTCGAAGGCCGCGGGCGATGCGCCGTCGCTCCTCGACTTCGGTCGACGAGTTGAGGCTCGCCGCCTCGACGCCGAGCTCGCGCAGTTGCGCCGCCTGACCGCGCATCAACGCGATCAATGGGGAGACGACAAGGGTCAGGCGCTCGCGGACGATCGCTGGAAGCTGGAAGCAGAGCGACTTGCCGCTGCCCGTCGGCATCACGGCGAGCACGTCTCTGCCGTCCAACGTCGCCGAGAGAATCTCTTCCTGGCCCGGGCGAAAGGCGGAAAAGCCATAAACGCTTGCGAGGGCCGCGCGCGCCTTCGCCATCAGCGGCGGCTCTTGCGTCATATGTTCGCCTCGGGGTCGAACACGGGCGTCCATTGCACCGCCTCGACCCGGTTCGCGCCGGTCGCCAGCATGACGAGACGATCGAAGCCGAGCGCGGCTCCGCTCGCGTCCGGCATGTCGGCGAGCGCGCTGAGGAAATCCTCATCGATTGGGTGGGAGAACCCATAGGTTCGTTTTTGCTCGGCCATGTCCGCCTCGAACCGGCGGCGCTGCTCCTCGGGGTCGATCAGTTCATGGAAGGCGTTGGCGAGTTCAACGCCGCAACAATAGAGTTCGAACCGCTCCGCCGCGCGCTGATCGTCCGGGCTCACCCGGGCGAGCGCGGCCTCGCTCGCCGGATAGTCGCGCAGGATCGTCGCTCGTCCAACGCCGAGATTGGGCTCGACCCTTTCGCTCAAGAGCCGGCTGAACATGTCTGACCATGTGTCGTCCGCCGCGACCCTGAGGCCGGCTGCCTGCGTCTGGCGGGCGAGAACCGCCGGGTCGGGCACGCCTGTGGGCGACAGGCTGTCGTAAAGATCGATGCCGGCGTGACGCAAGAAAGCCTCGCGTACGGTCAGGCGTTCCGGCGGCTCGAACGGGTTCGCCTCAAGCCCACGATAGGCAAAGGCCTTCACGCCCGCAACATACGCGGCGAGGGCAAGGAGCGCGGCGCAGTCATCCATGAGATGGGTCAATGGCGCGCCGACCCGATACCACTCGAGCATCGCAAATTCCGGGGCGTGCAGCGCGCTCCGCTCGCGATTGCGGAAGACGTGCGAAAGCGCAAAGATCCGTGTCTCTCCCGCGGTCAGCAGTTTCTTCATGGCGAATTCGGGGGAGGTGTGGAGATAGGCGGCGCTCGTGGAGCCGGTCGGCCGCCCGAGGGCCGTTTCAAACCCGATGAGATGCGTCTCGTTGCCGGGGGAGGGCTGCAGCGCAGCCGGGTCGACCTCGACGAAGCCGTTGGCCCCGAACCAGCGCCGGACAAAGCTCGTGATCCGCTGGCGCGAGAGGAGCCGCCCGCGGCGTTCGGCGTGACGGTCCCGGTTCCAGAGCGGGGGGGAGGCGGACAAACTCAAGCGGCTTCCGAAGGTTAGAGAGCGACGTCGGCGAAACGGCTGGCCTTCGACGTCAAAACCAGTATAAAGCGCGCCCCAATCGCCGAAGCGCCCGCTTGAAACCAAGCGCTCCATCGCGCACAAGCGGCGCGCGCCAATTTCCGAGGACAAAGACCGTGAGAGTTATCGCAAGCTCGATTCGCAAGGGCAACATTATCGAGCGAGAGGACGGTCAGCTGTGCGTCGTGCTTTCCGCCGAAAGCTTTCATCCCGGCAAAGGCACGCCGACGACCCAGATCGACATGCGCCGGCTGTCCGACGGCGTCAAGGTGACAGACCGGTTCAAGACGACCGAGCAGGTCGAGCGCGCGTTCGTTGAAGACAAGACCTATGATTTTCTCTACGGCGATTCCGACGGCTATCATTTCATGAACGCTGACACCTACGACCAGCTTCAGGTCCCTGCGGAGGTCATCGGCGATCAGGCGCAGTGGCTCCAGGAAGGCATGAAGGTCATTCTGTCGATCTTCAATGAGACCCCGGTCGCAATCCAGCTGCCGCCGCGGGTGACCCTGGAAGTGACCGAAACCGAACCCGCGATGAAGGGCCAGACGGCCTCGTCGTCCTATAAGCCGGCGAAGCTCTCGAACGGCGCCCGCGTTATGGTGCCTCCGCATATCAGCCCCGGAACGCGCATCGTCATTCAGACCGAGGACGGCAGCTACGTCGAGCGGGCGAAGGATTGAAGGATCGCCTGAGGCGAGTCCCTTTCAGTTCGCCATCAGCGCCGCGCACACCGTCGCCAGTTCGTCGAAATGCGAGATGACCCGGTCGGGGCCGAGCTGAGCCACCGGCACGTCGGTATAGCCGAAGTCGACCGCAATCACCGGCAGGCCAGCGGCGCGGGCGGTTTTGATGTCGGTGACCGAATCCCCAACCATGACGGCGCGGGAGCGAATCCCGCCCAAGGCGGCGATCGTTCCCAGAAGCGGCTTCGGGTCCGGCTTGCCGACTCCGAACGTGTCCTGGCCGCAAATGAAATCGAACCGGTCGGCGACGCCGAGCGTCTCCATAAGAAGCCTTGCCGAGCCTTCCATCTTGTTGGTGCAAACGGCCTGGCGCCAGCCGTCGCGCGCGAAGGCGGCAAGCGCCGTCTCGACGCCGGGATAAAGCTCGGTGTGGTCTGCGATATGGGCGTTGTAATGGGCGAGAAAGTCCCCGAACAGCGCCTCGAGCTTTAGCGGCGCGAGCTCGCGCCCCGATGCGGCAAAGCCGCGCTCGATCAGCGCCCGCCCGCCCGCGCCGAGCATCGAGCGAGCGTTCTTAACCGGCAGCGGCGCGAGGCCCTCGTGGAGAAGGACGGCGTTCAGGGCGGCCATGAGATCGCCCGCAGTGTCGGCGAGCGTGCCGTCGAGATCGTAGACGATGGTCGGCGCGGTCATCGGCGCTTCAGGCCCAGAAGTCCGGCTCGGCGGCGTTGAGCAGGCCGCCAATCCGCACCGGCGCGATCGCCTTGGCGAATCCCTCCGGCCCGATCTCGACCGCGACCCCGCAGAGGGTCGCGGGACCCAGCGCCGGCTCGAACCGGCCGGAGGCGATGCGGCGGATGAAGCGCCTCAGCGGCTCGTCCTTCTCCATGCCGATCACCGAATCGTAGTCGCCGGTCATGCCGACGTCGGTGACAAATCCGGCGCCGCCGGCGAGGATGCGATGGTCGGCGCTCGGAACATGAGTGTGGGTGCCGGCTACCAGACTGGCCCTGCCGTCAGCGAAATGGGCGAGCGCCGATTTTTCGCTGGTGGCCTCGGCGTGCATGTCGATGACGACGGCGTCGCAGGCCTGCCCCAGCGGGCGAGCCGCCAATTCGCGATCGAGCGCGGCGAAGGGATCGTCAAGCGCCTGCATGAAGATCCGCCCGAGCAGGTTGACGACGAGAAGTCGCGCCCCCTTGGCGTTCTCGACGATCGCCGCGCCTCGGCCCGGCGTACCGGGGGGGTAATTGGCCGGCCGAATCAGGCGCGGCTGCCGCTCGATGAAGACGAGCGCTTCGCGCTGGTCGAAGGCGTGATTGCCGAGCGTCACCGCGTCGACGCCGTTGGCCAGAAACTCCTCGAAGATCGATTCGGTGAGACCGAAGCCGCCGGCGGCGTTCTCTCCATTGACGATGACGAAATCGAGGCTCCAGCGCTCGCGCAGGAGCGGAACCTGCTCGATGATCGCCGCGCGCCCCGAACGTCCGACGACATCGCCGATGAAGAGGAGACGCATTCAGCGGTCGCCGACGAAAATGGTTTCCTGTTCGGTCACAATGGCGTCCAGGCTCTGATCATGCGCCTCATAAGGCGCCGCGGCGACTTCGCAAACCCCGTAGGCGACGCCAACGGCGTGAACCTTCTTCATCGCCCTCAGCCGTTCGAGGCTTCGATCATAATAGCCCGCGCCGTAGCCGATGCGGTGGCCGCGTCGGTCGAAGCAGGCGAGGGGCACGAAGAGAAGGTCGGGCTCGACGGCCGGCGCCGTCTCGAGCGGCTCGGGAATGGCCATCGCGCCGGGCGCGGTCGGATCGCCGGGACGCCAGAGCCGGAAGATGAGATGCGAGCCGCGCCGGACCGCTGGAAGGGCGGTCGCGAATCCCTCGTCCGCCAGGGCGCCGAGAAGCGCAAGCGCATTAGGCTCTTCGCGGATCGGATGGAAGGCGGATACGACCGAGGGCGCCCACAGGCGGGCGAGGCGCAAGCCTTCCTGCGACAGGCGGTCGGTCAGGCGGGAACGCGTCTCGGGGGACAAGCCCTTCCGCCGCGCGAGCGCCTCGCGGCGCAGGGCCGCTTTCGAATCGGCGTCAGTCGATGTCAAAGCGTCACGCCGATCCGTCAGCAAATAGCGCGGAGCCGAGAAGGCCGTTGGACGGTGATCCCGGGCGCCTACGTAAGTAGGTGGGCGCCGTATGCCAAAGCCCACGGGCTAAGACAGGGACAGCTCCCATGGGGATCGTACGGCCCCGAGGAATATGTCCTGACGCGCCACCCAGCTCCGCAAGGGGCCAATGTAGGGGGTCGGCGGGGCGATGGCTAGAGTCGGTCGGTCGGGCAGAGCCGAAAAGCGTGCCTCCGCCGCCTCTGAGGGACGTCATCGCCGACCGAACAGCCGCTCGATATCGGCAAGCTTGAGCTCGACATAGGTGGGGCGGCCGTGGTTGCACTGGCCGGCGCCGGGCGTCGCCTCCATGGCGCGCAGGAGCGCGTTCATTTCCTCCGGCTTCAGCGCCCGTCCGAAGCGCACCGAATGATGACAGGCGAAGGTCGAGAGCCGCTCGTCAAGGCGGCGCGACAGGCTCTCGGCGGCGTCCTCGCTCTCGAGATCGGCGGCGAGGTCGCGGACGAGCGCCGCGAGATCGCCATGCGCGATCACCGCCGGCGCCTCGCGCACCAGAACGGCGCCGAGGCCGAAGGCCTCGACGATGAGGCCGAGCGAGGCGAGTTCGTCTGCATGCGCTTCGATCAGCGCGGCTTCGTCCGGGTCGAGATCGACGACAAGCGGGGAGAGCAGCGCCTGCCGCTCGACGCCGCGGCCCTCGCGCTGGCGCTTCAGGGTTTCGTAGACGATCCGCTCGTGCGCCGCGTGCTGGTCGACGATCACGAGCCCGTCGGCAGTCTGGGCGATGATATAGGCGTTGTGAACCTGCGCCCGCGCCGCGCCAAGGGGAGCCTCGAGGTCGCGCTCGAGCGGCGCCGCAGCCGCAACGGGCCCGGCGGGGGCGAATGCGGCGAAGCTCGCCTGCGCGGGCTCGGCGAAGCTTGGGGCGAGGTTTGGCGCGGCGGGCGAATCACGCCAGCTCCAGCCGCCGGCCCGCAGCGCAGACGAAGAAGGCCGGAACGGCTGGGGCGGGCGCATCGCGAGCACCGTCGCCGTCCCGCCGGTGGTTGAGGCCCGATGCAGGGCCTCGCCGAGGCGCTGCTTGACCGCGCCGACCACGAGGCCGCGCACGAGCCCCGAATCGCGAAAGCGCACTTCGGCTTTGGCAGGGTGGACGTTGACGTCGACCTCGCTCGGATCGCAGGCGACGAAGAGCGCGACGATGGCGTGGCGGTCCGACGGCAGGAAGTCCATGTAGGCCGCGCGCAATGCTCCGGCGAGCGTCTTGTCCTTAACCGAGCGCCCGTTGACGAACACAAACTGGTGCAGCGCGTTCGGCCGGCTGAAGGTCGGAAGCCCGATGCGGCCCGCGAGACTGACCCCTTCCCGCGATGCGTCTACGCCGAGCGAATTGGCGGCGAAGTCATCGCCCAGCGCCTGCCGGAGCCGCTCGGCCCTGCCCGCTTCGCCCGCGCCTGAGGCCGGCCAGTCGAAGCCCGAGCCGATGTCGGTCGAAAGCGAGAAGCGGGTCTCGGCATGGCTCAGCGCGAGACGTCTGACGATGTCGGCGACGGCCTGAGCCTCGCTGCGGTCGGACTTCAGGAACTTGAGCCGGGCGGGCGTGGCGGCGAAGAGGTCGCGCGCCTCGACCCTTGTGCCGAACGGCTGGCCGCAGGGCTCGACCGCGCTTTTCATGCCGTCCTCGATGACGAGCCTGAGACCCATCGGCGCGCCCGCGGCCCTGGTGCGGATTTCGAGCCGCGAAACCGAGGCGATCGACGGCAGCGCCTCGCCGCGGAAGCCGAAGGTCGCGATCGCGGTCAAGTCGCCGTCGGGAATTTTCGAGGTCGCGTGCCGCTCGATAGACAAGCGCAAATCCGCCTCCTCCATGCCGCGCCCATCGTCGGAAACGCGGATCAGCCGGCGCCCGCCCGCCTCGATCGCGACCTCGACGTGGCGCGCGCCCGCGTCGAGCGCGTTCTCCACGAGCTCCTTGACCGCCGCGGCCGGCCGCTCGATCACTTCGCCGGCGGCGATGCGGTCAATCAGCAGTGGATCGAGACGGCGAATCGGCATGGGCGCGGCGGACCTCGGCCGGGTTTATCGCATCCGAGGGGGAGAGAGGGAAGCGGCGCGACAACTCTCCGGCTTGGGCGAGAGGGCTGGGGTGAGGGCAAGCGACGCTGCATCCTTCATCCGGCGCTTCCGCCACAATTTGCTGCAGACCACCCGGTCCACCTCTCTTCATCACGGGCGCTCAGGCTCTTCATCTATCGGGCGGCGCTGTCCACCAGGGCCCGAACCTCGTCGACGATTTGCTCGCCCTCGCCTGCCGTGGAATCAGAAGCCACGATCCACGCGGCCCCCGGAACCGTCATCTCCATATACGTGTACGTCGGTGTTGGACTAACGGAGCGGCCAACGGCATCGATGCCGGTATGCCATATGCTATAGCTCGAGTCGTCTTTGCTTGGTCGAATGTGCACACCTAGGGTATACCTAGAATGTAATAGGAGTTGTAGCCCTCCTCTCCGAGCTTGCCGAAGAGAGTATTCTGAAGGGTCGTCGCGCTCAAGATCGACGGATTTGCGCGGTCGAACACACTGGTCCAAATCTTGATCATATCCCCCGTCGAAATTTGCCAGCCGCCGAAGGACTCCATCGCATGATACTTGCCGGGAATTGCAGTCGCGCTGCGAATTCCAAGCGGGCCGAAGATCCGCTGTCTGCAAAAGTCGCCGTAGCTTTCTCCTGACTCAGCTTCGATGACAAGCCCAAGAAAGGCATAGGACAGATTCGAATAGGTGTACCTGCGCTCCCCGTTGGAGCGGTCGCCCCCCGACGTTACGATGTAGTCAAATACGCTCGCGTTGTCGTTCAATGCGTCCAGCACTCGGCTGCTTCGAAGCCCATTGCCTGGATCGACAGAGCTACTGGCTCTGAGGCCGGCCGTGTGGCTTAGCAGCCGCTCGACTGTGATATCGTTCAAGGAGGGGTCGAGCGGATGTCCCCGTTGCGCAAACATCGGCCCCAACAGATCGCCAAGCTTGCTGTCCAGCGTTAGCTTACCGTCCTGAATCAGCAGCGCGACGGCGATAGCGGTTATCGATTTGGCGAGGCTGGCGACATGTATGGGGGCATCGGGATTGGCGCCGCCAAGGCCGACGTTAGCCAGAACCTGGCCGTCCTTTTCTGCTCGAAACCAGACTTGGCGTAGGCCATGTTTGGCCGCGATCTCCGCGAGACCATCCTGAAATTCCGCTTGCTGCGCATTGGTGAAATGCGCGGCGCCATCGATCACCGCCAGAGGCATTAAGAGACCAGCTAGAACGATCAAAGAGTGACAGAAAAACCGTTGACGCGGCATCGATCGGAGGCCCAGTCCATCATGGATTCGTAGTCCCGCGGCGCCGAGGTGAAAAGCGGCTGTGTCGTTGGCCTCACTGGAGCGCGCCGGACCCCACATTCGGCCCTTCGGGCCACCTTCTCCCGCAAGGGAGAAGGGAAGCTCAGAACCCCTCGGGCTTGCCGACCACGGTCGTATAGAGCGAGCCGTCGCCGAAGGCGCGGTTCGCGGCGCGCTTGAGGCTCTCGCCGGTCACCGCGGCGATCTGACGGTTGCGTTCGACGAGCCATTCGGGCGAGCGGCCTTCGAGCTGGATATGGACGAGCTGGGAGGCGATCTTGACCGAAGTGTCGAAGCGCAGCGGATAGGAGCCGATGAGGTAGGTCTTGCCCTTTTCGAGCTCCTCATCGCTTAAGCCCTTGAGCGCGACGTCGCGGATCTCGTGCGCCGCGACGTCGAACGATTCGCGCGCCCGCTCGTTCTTGGTGGTGGTGCCGCCATAATAGAAGGCGCCGTGATCGTAGGCGTAGAAATTGCCGAACACCGTATAGGCGAGGCCGCGCTTCTCGCGCACTTCACGGAAGAGGCGCGAGGTCATGTTGCCGGAGCCGCCGAGCACATGGGCGGCGACGACGCTCGCGATATAGTCGGGATCGTCGCGCATGAGGCTGGGGCGGCCGAAACGGATGGTCGACTGCGGCACGTCGAGCGGGATGGCGTCGATCCTGCCGAGACGCGCGAAAGAGGCCGCCGCGACCGGCTTGAGATCGGCCTTGGCCGGCAGATCGGCGAACGCCTTGTCAATGAGATCGGCCGCTCCCCGTTCGTCGATCGCCCCGACGATGGCGATGACGAGCTGATCGCGCGCGAGAAGCCGCTTCGCCGCCGCGACAAGATCGCCCCGCTCGATCAGCGCCAGCGATTCGAGCGAGCCGTCGGTCGGCTCGCCGTAAGGATGGCCAGGAAAGGCGTTCGCCTTCCAGGCCTTCGCCGCGACCGAACCCGGATCGTTGGCGTCGTGCCGCAACCGCGCGTTGGCGTGCTCGCGGACGCGAATGAACGGCTCCTCGTCGAAGCGCGGCTCGTTGACTGCAAGGCGCAGGAGTTCGGCGGCGCGTTCGAGGTTCTTGACCAGCGTTCGCATGCGCCCGGTCATCGCGTCCCGGTCGGCGTGGAACGAGATCTCGATCGCCCGTTCGTCGAGCGCGCGCTGGAAGGCCTGCGAATCGAGGTCGCCCGCGCCTTCGTCGAGGAGGCTGGCGAGCAGCATCCCCACGCCCGCCTTGTCGGCCGGATCCTGCGATGACCCGCCGCGGAATGCGAATTCGAGCGAGACAAGCGGCACCGCGTAGGATTCGACCAGCCAGAGGGTAACGCCGCGCGGGGTGACGAGCGTCTTCACGTTGACGGCGGACTGGGGGGACGAGACGATGCTGTGTTTTTGCATGGGCGTTTCCGGATTTTGTTTAATTTTGGCGCCGCCCGGGCGGCGCAGCAATTCGTTCAGGCGGCTTCGTCTTCGAGCGGCAGCAGGTGTCCGGTGACGGCGGGCTTGTGGTCGAGCCAGCGGCGGGCGGCAGCCATCACCGCCTCCGCGTCGACGGCGTCGATCTTGATCGGCCATTCCTCGACATCGCTAAGCGTCTGGCCGATCGCGAGCGACGAGCCGTACCAGCGCGCCAGGTCCGACTGGCTGTCGCGGGCATAGATGGCGTCGGCGACGAGCCGCGTCTTGGCGCGCTCGAGCGCGCCGGCGTCGACGCCCTCCTTGAGGAACGTCGCCAGCGCGCGGTCGAACGCCTTGTCGAGGGTCTCGAGGCTCACGCCGGGCGCGGGCGTCATGTTGACGATGAACCGACTCTCATCGAGCGCCGTGCCGTGGTAGTAAGCCCAGGCCGAGACCGCGAGCTTCTCGTCGACGACGAGCGTGCGGTAGAGCAGGCTCGTCTGGCCGCCGCCGATCAGATGGCCGAGCACGTCGAGAGCTTCCGATTCGCCGGGGTCGGCCGTGCGGCAGGAGGGGGCGAGATAGTGCCGCTGCCAGTTCGGCTGCTGGACCTTGGCGTCCGACACCGTGACCAGGCGGCTCGCCACCGTCGGCGGCTCGAGCGAGCGAATCCGTTCGGGCTTAGCGCCACGAGGCTTGACCTTGCCGTAAGTGTCCTCGGCGAGCGCGCGCGTCTCATCGGGCTCGGCGTCGCCGGCAACGACCAGGATGGCGTTTTCGGGCGTGTAGAAGCGCTGGTAATAGGCGAGCGCGTCGTCGCGCCTCAAGCCCTCGATCTCATGCCCCCAGCCGATGATCGGAATCCCGTAAGGGTGATGGGTGAAGAGCGTCGCCTGGACGGCTTCGCCGAGCTGCGCGCCTGGGTCGGTGTCGCAATGCATGCGCCGCTCCTCGAGCACGACGTCCCGCTCGGGCGCGACGATCTCGTCGGTGAGCACGAGCCCCGTCATCCGGTCGGCTTCGAACTCCATGCAGGCCTTGAGGTGCTGCTTGGCGACCTGCTGGAAATAGGCGGTGAAGTCGGAGCCGGTGAAGGCGTTCTCCTGGCCCCCGACCTCCGAGATGAACTCGGAGAACTCGCCCTTGGGATGGGCCTTGGTTCCCTTGAACATCAGATGTTCAAGAAAGTGCGCGATGCCCGATTTGCCCATCGGATCGTCGGCGGCGCCGTTGCGGTACCAGATCATGTGGGTGACCACAGGCGCGCGGTGGTCCGGAATGACCACGACCTCGAGGCCGTTCTTCAAGGTGAAATTGGCGACTTGCGTCGCGGCGGGGACATGAGACGTCATCGCAATCCGGAAGTCTGGAGGAACCCGCCGCGACGGCCGAAAGCGCCGTCCGTCATGACGATCCTGCGACATATAAGGCGCCGGCATCCGGCTTGCCAGTCGGGGATTGCGCCCCGTCCGAAAGGGTCCGCGCTCATTCTTCGAGCCCCTCCGCCAGACGCCAATCGCGCAAGAGCGTCCGGCGCGGCTTCGGCAGCTTTTCGTCGAGCGCGGCTACCACCGCCATCCGGTCGAGTCGAAAATGGCGGAAGGCCTCGCGCGTCTCGCACCAGGCGGCGAGCATCCTGACCTGCTCGAAGAAGCCGACCGCGATCGGCCAGACGATCCGGTCCGAAGGCCGCCCGTCCTTGTCTGCATAAGCGAACCGAAGCTTGCGTTCCTCGCTGAGCGCCTTGCGGACCACCGGCAGGGCTGCGCTTTCAGCCGCGCCCGCCCTGCCCGCGCCGGCGAGCAGGGTCGGCCAGTCGAGCGCGGCGGCGCGCTCTGGCGGCAGCACCGCGGCGATCTTGGCGAGCGCGTCCTCCGCCGCCCTCGACAGGCCCTTGTCGGCCCGGCCCTCGACCCAGCGCGCGCCGAGCGCCAAAGCCTCGACCTCCTCGAGCGTGAACATCAGCGGCGGAAGGGTGAATCCGGGCTTGAGCACATAGCCAAATCCGGCTTCCCCCTCGATCGCAGCCCCTTGCGCCTGCAGCGCGGCGATGTCGCGATAGAGCGTGCGCAGCGAGACGCCGAGCTCTTCCGCAAGCGCGGAGCCGGCGACGGGCCTGCGTCGGCGCCTCAAGTTTTGCATGAGATCGAGAAGCCGTTCGGCGCGGGACATGCGCTCCTCCCGCCCGCGCGACTTCAGAGCAATTCGCGCCGTCGGGCGCAGGCCTCAACGGCGAATGTGCATTGCCGGCCGGACGGCAGGGCCCGTCCGTCGGGCATCTCATAGCCCACCTGGCTCACGCGGGCGTTGGTCATGATGACCCGCACATCGCACGGGGCCGGCGGCGGCAGCGCGCTAAAGTTGAGGCCGGCCGCCCAGGGTGGGCTGTCGGTCGTCGTCGTCCCGACGGCGTAGGTCCAGATCTCGGTTCCTTCGCCGAGCGCATGACGCTGTGCGGGCGCGCCCATGCAGGCGAGAATGTCCCGCTTGGAAAGACCGATCATATCTTGCTGGGCGATCTGGTCGACCTCGGGCCGCTCGGCGCAGGCGCTCATCGTCAATACGAGGAGCGGGGCCAGCCGGATTGCAACGCGTGTTCCCACTCCCGGCCTCCATGAACCTTCACCGCGCGCGGCGTGTTGAATGCGAGCAAGGGCAGGTTGGCAAAGACACGGAGATTTGACAATGCGGCGCCCGTTGCGCCTGGTTTGGCGCGGCGTGCGCCCGCGCTACCATCCCCATGCGGGACAAATCTGACGATGGAGCGGACCGATGACGATCAGACCGGCGAAGGCGTTTCTCGCGACGACGGCTTTGACGCTTGCCGCGCTCGGCGTGCCCGCGGCCCAGGCGGCCGACGTCTTCACCCTGTCGTCGACCACCTTCAAGGATGGCGCGCTTCTCCCGCATAAGGTCGGCGACATCCCCGCCCGCGGCCCGAACTGCAAGGGCGAGAACGTTTCGCCCGAGCTGTCGTGGTCGAACGTCCCCGAGGGGACGCGCAGTTTTGCTCTTGTCGTCATCGACCCGGATGCGGGGTTGGGCGCGGGCATCTCGCATTGGGTGGCTTACGGAATCGCGCCGGACGCGACGTCGTTCGCGGAAGGCGAAGCGAGCCAGCCAAGCGATAAATATGTCGCCGGCAAGAGCACCAAGAACATTCCGGGCTTTGGCGGTCCGTGCCCACCGCCCGGCTCCCCGCACCATTATCTGTTTCAGATCGTCGCCACCGATCTCGACCCGAAGGACCTGCCTCCCGGACTGACCCTCGCCGAATTGCAGGAGAAGCTGAAAGGCCATCGCAAGGGCGAGTCGAGCCTCGTCGGAACCTACGTCAACCCCTATCCGCCTTGAGCGAAGACGCGATCCCCGCGCGCTCGAGGATCGCGACCTTGGTGTCGCCGTAGATCCGCTGGTCGACCAGCCCGAGCCCTGCCGGTGTCTTGATCTCAGCCTTCGCGGCCTCTTCGACGACGCAGAGCGCGTCCGCCTCGAGCCAGCCGCCCGCGAGGAGCGCGGCGAGCGCCGGTCCCGCGAGGCTCTGGCCGTAAGGTGGGTCGAGAAACGCAAGCCTGAACGGGCCGCCGGCCGGGGCCGAGCCCAGTTTGGTGGCGTCGGCGCGCCAGATGCGGGTCACGCCGCCAAGCCCCAGGGCCTCGACGTTGGCTCGCAACAGCGCGCGCGCCTCCGCGCCGTTATCGACGAAGAGCGCGAAGCGAGCCCCGCGCGACAGCGCCTCGATCGCCAGCGCTCCCGAGCCGGCGAAGAGGTCCGCCACCCGCTGGCCCTCGACATGACCGGGGTAGCGGTGCTCCAGGATATCGAAGATCGACTCGCGCAACCGCTCCGAAGTCGGGCGGATGGCGCGCGAGGCCGGCGCGGCTAGACCGCGGCCTTTGAGGCGTCCGCCGACGATCCGCATGCGTTCAGGGCTTTCGCGGCGGCTTGCGTGGAGCGCCGCCGGGGCGTTTCCCCGGCCCTTTGGCGGGCGGCCGGCCGCCGCGGCGCTCAGACGAGCCGTTACCGGAGCGCGTCGACCCTCTCTCGCCGCCCTTGCCGCGGCTTTCGCCTCGCGGCCGGCCGAACTTGCGTTCGCCCCCTCGTTCAGAGCCGGGCCGGTCGAAGCGGCGCTCAGGCCCTCCACCCTCGCTCGCGCCGCGAGGGACCCGCGGCTTGAAATCGGCGCGCGAAGATTTCTCACGGCTGGGGCCCGGCGCCCGTGGCGCGCCGCCCTCGAAGCGCCTTGCCGGCCGCTCGCCTTCGGGGCGATCGAAGCGGCGCTCGCGCGGCGCGCCGTCGCCGGAACCCGCGCGCGCCTGGCGCTTTTCGGAGCGTGGGCCGCGGGGCTTGACATCGGATCGTGGCGCGCGTTCCCGCCCCTCGCCGTCTCGCGCCCGTCGCAGGTCGAAGGCGCCAGCCCGGGGAGCCCGTCCGCCCGCGTCGAGGCCGGCGCCTCCCGCGCCCGGGCGGCCCCGTCCGCGCGATTTGGCGGCGGCTCGTTTGACGAGCTCCGCCGCGGTCGGCGTCAGGCGCTCGACGGCGACGGTCCGCCCTTTGCGGTCATGGGTCGCGCTGCGCTCGATCCGTTTGCGCGGCCCCGCGGTGGCGGTCGCATCCGCAACGATTTCCGCCCGCAACGCCGAGACGTGCTTGCGGCGGCGCTCCGGCGTCGAGGGCGCAGGCGGAGCGCGGCGCGGCGGCGCCTCGCCGCGCCCGAAGGGCTTGGCCCGTCCCTCGTCGCTGCGGCCCTTCCGGGCGTCGTCGGGGCGGCCGTGGCCCGGCCCTTCGCGCCGCCCCCGCTCCTCGCGGCGCCGATCGTCAGGATGCGGCTCTTTCCGTGGCTCTTGCAACGGCCCGCTCCTCGCGACCAACGGCGCGTCGAAATCGACCCCTGCTTCCCTGGCGAGCTTCGCGCCCAACTGGTCGCGCAGCACCCGGGTGCGCACTTCCGCCACTTCGCCCTCGGCGAGATCGCCGAGTTCGAACGGTCCGAACGAGACGCGGATGAGGCGATTGACCGCCAGGCCCAGGTGTTCGAGCACCTTCTTGATCTCGCGGTTCTTGCCTTCGCGTAAGCCCATCGTGATCCACGCGTTGGAGCCCTGCTCCCGGTCGAGCTTCGCCTCGATCCCTGCGTAATCGACGCCTTCAAGGCTGATCCCGCCGCTCAAGGAATCGAGCCTCGCCTGGTCGATCGTCCCATGCGCGCGCACGCGATAGCGACGCAGCCACCCGGTCGCGGGCAGTTCGAGCACCCGCGCGAGGCCGCCGTCGTTGGTGAGCAGCAGGAGGCCCTCGGTATTGATGTCGAGCCGGCCGATCGCGACCACTCGCGGCAAGTCGGGCGGCAGGGCGCCGAATATCGTCGGCCGCCCCTCCGGATCGCGGGCCGTGGTGACGAGCCCGCGGGGCTTATGGAACAGAAAGAGCCGCGTGCGCTCGGGCGCGGCCAGCCGCTGGCCATCGACCCTGACGTCGTCGGCGTCGCTGACATTGTAAGCCGGGCTCAAAAGGATCTCGCCGTTGACGCTGACGCGGCCCGCGGCGATCCAGGCTTCGGCGTCGCGGCGCGAGCAAAGGCCGGCGCGGGCCATCACCTTGGCGATGCGGCTCCCCTCGCGGATTTCCGGCTTGGTCTCGTCGCTCATGCTCGATCAGATCCGTTGGCATACGCTCCCGCATTGCCTGGAGCGCGCGTCTGTCCTAAGCCCGAACGCGCGGACCCGCCAAACGAAAACATATTTCGAAGCGCTGACTGTCCAGCGCGCATGGGAGAGCTTCGTGTCGAACGGCGCGGAGGACAACCGCGATCCGATGAGCCTCGCCTTCGCCGAGGCGCGGGCGGCGGAAGCTCGCGGCGAAGCGCCGATCGGCGCCGCGCTTGTACGCGACGGCGCCGTCATCGCAAGCGCCGGCAATCGTACGCGCGAACGGGCCGACCCGACGGCGCACGCCGAGCTCCTCGCCATCCGCGCGGCCGCTGCGGCGCTCGGCTCGGAACGCCTCGCCGGCTGCGATCTCTACGTGACTCTCGAGCCCTGCGCCATGTGCGCCGGCGCCGTGTCCCACGCCCGCATCCGCCGTCTCTATTACGCGGCGCCCGATCCCAAAGGCGGCGCCGTCGACCACGGCCCGCATGTCTTCAATCAGCCGACCTGCCACCACGCGCCGGAAGTCTACGGCGGGATCCGCGAAGGCGAGGCGGCCGCGATGCTGAGAGCCTTCTTCGCTGCGAGGCGCTGAGCGGGCCCTTGGGTTGCCAAGACGTCAAACGGCGTGAGACCATGCTGTCTCTGAATCAGAGCGCTCAAAGGGAGGAGCCTCATGCCGCGTCCGCCGTTTCGCGCCGATCACGTCGGCAGTTATCTTCGCCCCGAGCGCCTTAGGGAAGCGCGCGAGCGGTTCGCCGGAGGTGGGCTTGCGGCGCCGGACCTGCACGCGATCGAGGATGAATGCATTCGCGAGGTCGTGCGCGCGCAGGAGAACGTGGGTCTGAAGGGGATCACCGACGGTGAATTCCGCCGCACCTATTTCCACGTCGATTTCCTCGAGCGCCTCGAGGGCGTCGAAACCCACTACGGTGAATTCGTCGCCACGTTCCGCAAGAACAATGGCGCGGAGGTCGGGTTCAAGCCGCCGACGATGCATGTCGGCAGCAAGGTCAGGTGGGTCGCGCCGATCCAGGGCTCTGATTTCGATTTTCTGAAGTCGGCGACCACCCGCACGCCAAAAGTCTGCATCCCGGCGCCCTCGATGCTGCATTTCCGCGGCGGGCGCGAGGCGATCAGCGAGGCGGTCTATCCGAACCTCGAGGATTTCTTCGGCGACCTCACCGCCGCCTATCGCGCCGAGGTCGCCGATCTCGCCTCGCGCGGATGCCGCTATCTGCAGTTCGACGACACCAATCTTGCCTATCTTTGCGACCCCGACATCCGCGCCCGCACCAAGTCGCGCGGCGACGACCCGGACGCGCTGACAAGGCTCTATTGCCGGCTGATCAACGATTCGATCCGCGACCGGCCAGCCGACATGACGATCTGCGTCCATCTCTGCCGCGGCAACTTCAAGAGCGCCTGGGTCGCGCAGGGCGGCTACGAGCCGGTCGCCGAAATTTTGCTCAACGAGATGAAGATCGACGGCTTCTTCCTCGAATACGACGACGAGCGTTCGGGCGATTTCGCGCCGCTGCGCTTCGCGCCGAAGAGCGCGACAATCGTGCTCGGCCTCATGAGCTCGAAGCGCGCCGCCGCGGAGCCGAAGGACGAGGTCAAGCGCCGCATCGTGGAGGCGACCAAGTATGTCCCGCTCGACCAATGCGCGCTGAGCCACCAGTGCGGCTTCTCCTCGACCGCGCACGGCAACGACCTCTCCGAGGCCGACCAGTGGATCAAGCTCGCGCGCCTCGTCGAAATCGTCGAGGAAGTCTGGGGTGGGGTCTAAGGCGGCGCGCAGTATGATGACTTCGAAGCTCGCCTGGTTCGAGACCGACAAATGCCTCATCGACGGACGCTGGGTCGCGGCGCGGTCCGGCGCGTTCCTCCCCGTCGAAGACCCCTCGCGCGGGATCGAGATCGGCGCGATCGCCCGGGGGCAGGGCGCCGATATCGACGCGGCGGTCGACTCCGCCGAGCGGGCGCTCGAAGGCGAATGGGGGCGGCTCACCGCGGCTGAGCGCGGCCGCCTGCTCATGAGGCTCGCCGATCTCGTCCGAGGGCGCATCGAGGACCTCGCGCGGATGGAGGCGATCGACGTCGGCAAGCCGATCAGGCAGGGCCGCGCCGACGCGCAGGCGCTGGCGCGCTACATGGAGTTCTACGCCGGCGCCGCCGACAAGGTGATGGGCGAGACGATCCCCTATCTCGACGGCTACACGGTCTATACGCTGCGCGAGCCGCATGGCGTCACTGGCCATATCGTCCCCTGGAACTACCCGATGCAGATCGCGGGCAGGACGATCGGCGCGGCGCTAGCGATGGGCAATGCCTGCGTCTTGAAGCCGGCGGAGGAAGCCTGCCTCACCTCGCTCGCGCTCGCCGATCTCGCGCGCGAGGCGGGCTTTCCCGCGGGCGCGCTCAACGTCGTGCCGGGCCTCGGCGAGGAGGCGGGCGCGGCGCTCGCGGGCCATCCCGGCGTCCGCCACCTCTCGTTTACCGGCTCCGTTGCGGTCGGCGCGCTGGTCCAGACCGCCGCCGCGCGGCATGTCGCGCCGGTGACGCTGGAGCTCGGCGGCAAGTCGCCCCAGCTCGTTTTCGCCGACGCGGACCTCGACCGCGCGCTGCCCTTTCTCGTCAACGCCGGGATCCAGAACGCGGGCCAGACCTGCTCCGCCGCATCGCGCATCCTGATCGAGCGCTCGCGCTATGCGGAGGTCGTCGAGCGCATGGCCGAGCGCTACCGCGCGCTCCGCGTCGGACCCGCGGAGGCCGATCTCGACGTCGGGCCGCTCATCTCGGCAAAGCAGAAGGCGATCGTCGCAGGCTTCCTCAATGAGGGCGCGGATCTGACCCTCGCCGCAGCGGGAGCGATCGTCGCCGACGCGCCGGGCGGCGGGCACTATGTCGCCCCGACCTTGTTCGCGAACGTCAAGCCCGAGCATCGTCTGGCGCAGGAAGAGATTTTCGGACCGGTCCAGGTCGCCATTCCTTTCGATGACGAGGCGGAGGCGGCGGCGATCGCCAATGGGACCGGCTACGGTCTGGTCGCCGGCGTCTGGACCGCGGACGGGGGCCGCCAAATGCGGCTCGCCAGAGCGCTGCGGTCGGGCCAAGTCTTCATCAACAACTATGGCGCGGGCGGCGGCGTCGAACTGCCGTTCGGCGGGGTCGGCAAGTCGGGACACGGGCGCGAAAAAGGTTTTGAGGCGCTGTACGGCTTCTCGACGCTGAAGACGGTCGCCGCCTGGCACGGCTGAAGAGGGGCCCACGATGAGACTGCGCGCCACAATCGCCTGCCTGACGGCGCTCGCGCTGGCGACAGGCTGCGCGCTTGCCCCCGAATTCAAGACTTTTCATCTCTCGCACCGGGAGTGGCGCGGAACCGCGCTTACGGAGCACGGACGCCTGGTCGTCGCCGACGTGGTCGCGGGCGCCGCGCCCCATACGGTGACGATGATCGAGATTGGCGGCGTTCTGGAGCTGCCTTCCGATCCCGACCGGCGGATGCGGATTCTCGACGGGCGAGCGCGGACAGTCGCCGCGGAACTGGAGCGCCACGGAGTGACCCCAGCCGACATCGGCGTCGAAGTCTTGGCAGCGGCGGAAGGGACCGAGCGAGAGCCGTCTGGGCCGCTGCTAACGAAGCGGTTCGCGATCGTCGTTCACGAATGGTGATGCATCGCCCCGCTTGTCGCCGTCTTGGAGGGCGGATCGAACCGCTTCGCTGCGATCTGCGCCTGTTTCGTCTTAGCGTCGGGCTTGCAATTTGTCGTTCCCGCGACGGACGGTCCGCCGTCAGTGAGAGCTTTCGCCGGAATCACTCCGGTCGCCACTGCGACCGCGGCCGCATGGGTCAGATTCATGCAATGCAGCTTACCGCGCGCGGTATCGAGATGGGTTTTCACGCTGCCGAATGTCAGATTCAAGATGTCGGCGATTTCCTGGTAGGTCTTACCGCGCGCCGCCCAGATCAAACATTGCTCCTCGCGACGGGACAAGTTGACCGGGGCGGAAGGAAGCTTCGAATTGATGTTGGCCGCCGAGTCGATCAGGACCGCCAAAAGCCGAAACTTCGCGATATTGTTGATCTTGTAGGCTTCCCATTCCGATCGCGAAACGTCGCTTGAGAAAGAGACCACCGAAAAAACCCCTTTTCGGTTGCGCACCGGGATCGATATCCCGTTGCGCCCAACGTTGAAATGAGCCGCGTCGGCAAAGAAGTCCATGACCTCAGGATCGCCGCTGATCAGCGTCTCCCAGTCAAAGGGAAGTACAGCGTCACGGCCTCGAGCAATCACGGGATCGATCGCGACATACTTCCTAAAGAAATATCGGGTCTGCCATTCCCTCGAATAGGTCACGGCCGCGGTCAACATACTGGTGTCCGAGCTTTTGTCCGGGGCGAAGCGGATGTAGGAGATATGGGAAACGCCAATTGCGGCCGCGATTGCCTTGAGCGT
>Ga0209040_10000708_pt1 | contig 25974 bp, 22 predicted proteins | sample BogFormECP12_OM3_FD_188240 | JGI IMG/M metagenome (GOLD analysis project Ga0209040, IMG submission 188240) | Bog forest soil microbial communities from Calvert Island, British Columbia, Canada - ECP12_OM3 (SPAdes) (version 2) | ecosystem: Environmental > Aquatic > Freshwater > Wetlands > Bog ... | reverse complement strand
TTATTTTTCCCGCGCGAATGTGTCCGCCGCCGGTGTGCAGCTTGGCGTTGCCGGCGATATTGCCAACCAGGATGTGCCCCCCAGCGGTGAAGGCGTCGAGATCGCCCGAGACATCCTGCACTCTAATGTGACCGCCTTGGCTTTCGATTTTTGCCACCGGTGGGTCCGTGGCGACCTGAACACCGCGAAAGGTGATTCGACCCGTTGTGACATTCCCGCCTTCGGTTTGCAGCAGAACCCTGCCGCCAATGTCAGAGGTTTGGATGTCCCCAGCCTCAGTAGAAATTTCAACGTTGTAGTTCGCGGGAATACTGATCACATACTGAACCCAAAATTGGGCTTGATTGCTATGCGCCGGCAATGTCCCGGTCAATTCCACTCCAGCGGAATTCGCGACAGCAAGTAGACCGTAGGCATCCAGAAGAGCCTTGCCAGCAGATCCTGCGGCATCGGTTTCCAGATTTATCGTATAGCGTACCTGCGGCGCAGCGCCCGGGGGGAGCGCCTGAACCTCAACTGATCCCAAATCCGTCCTCATACGAAGCGTTAGGCCCTCTGAGGTTGGGAACGAGCCAGTCCGCACAACGCTTTGATGAGCTTTCTCTGGATTCTTTGCGAATCCCTGGGTGGCGCAGAAAAGCAATCCCGCGCAAGTTATTCGGCGCAATCGAATTGCATTTCGCCTGAGTGCGCGGTGGCCGGCATTGGACATGGAGGAATTCATGCTTTGAAAAACCACAATTTCATAGAACGAGTTCAGTGACTCTGACGATCGCTGATATGCCGCAAGGCAACGCTGCTTTGCAGCCGCACATAACGACTGGGATCCTTGTGCTGCAATTCCTCAAGCGCTTGCACCAGGTAAGCATTGGACTCGTCAAGATCGTTTGAGGCAATATCGTCCGGTTGAACGGGGCCTGGCAACAGGGGTAAATCTCTAACAACAGGCATTTGCGGCGATCCGCCATTTCCTTCTTGCAAAGAACGCACCAGCAGATTGACCGCTTCTACGCGAACGCCAGGATTTGTGTCGTGCTGCAGGGTGTCTAGCAAGGCGCGCCGCACAGTTCGATCGCCCGAAGCGTCACGCAATGCTTCGAGCGCTTTCAGGCGAACTGCGGGATTCTGATCCTTTCGCGCCGCTTCCAACAGTGCGGCGCGAACATCTTTGTCCTGTGAACGGGCTTTGAGCGCATCCAGACAATCCAAGCGCACGCCCGGATTGAAACGCTCGCCATTCTTAACTACGTAGGTCAACACTCTCCGCACATCGCCGTCATCCAAGCTGCCCGATAGCACAACTGGCTGTTCTGCGCTCAGTTGCAGGCGCACATTTTGCAATCCGGATGACCCGGACGTCGAGGGGGAGATGTTGATACCAGCGACCGCCATCTTGGAAAGTTGTTCATCCGTGATTTGCGACCCTGGCCGAACATCCACGGCTTGATCGAGAACATTCGGTTCCTTCGGGCTGGCAATCCAGTGGCTTGTCTGCACGCCCGCAACAAGTCCCACGAGCAGCAGCGCGCCGCCGCTCCAAGCCGGATGCAGAATCATCCAGCGGCGAAACCATCCGAAGCGCAGAGCATCGTCGTTTACCGCAGGCCGCGCCAAATCATCCAGCTTTTCCGCCAACTCACTTCTGCACTGCGATAGTACTATTCCGGAGTAGTCCAGTTGATCGGCAGCTTGCGGAATGGATTCAATCGCGTCGGAAAACGATTGCTCTTCCTGAAATTGCGCCCGGCAGTGTGCGCATTTTGCCAGGTGTTCATCGACAATCGCGCGTTCGGTTTCATCCAGTTCGTTTGAGAGGTAGAAAACGAAATGAGCGGCAACCCCTTCGCATGTAAACTTTTGTTCCTCGAGGCTCATCGCAGTACGCTCAGTTCCTGCCGCAATTTCCGCGTGGCGCGGAACAAGGAATTTTTTACGGTCTCTTCACTGGTGCCTAATGCTGTGCCAATCGCGCGAAGTTTCAGACCCTGGTAGTGCTTCATCTCAAACACAACGCGCTCTCTCGGCGAGAGCCGCAACATAGCAACCGCCAGGCGGTCCTGAATTTCCTTTCCCGCCAAATGCTTCTCCGGGTCCAGCGCCGCACGATGCTCTCTTTGCCTCTCAAAAAAGTCGCTACTGCCTTCTTCATAGTTTGCCGTGTGCAGTTCGGGCGCTTGATCTTCCGGCCGCGATTTGCGCCGACGTAAATGATCTAGGCAGACATTGGTCACGATGCGATACAGCCAGGTGTAAAACGCGCATTCGAAACGGAAACGATGCAAATTGCGGTACACCTTCAGGAATGCTTCCTGGTAGACGTCGCGGGCATCCTCGGTACGCTTCATGAGGTTTAGGGCCAGCCGAAGCACATCGCGGTCATAGCGGTGCACCAGCACCTCAAACGCGGCCCTATTGCCCGCTTGCGCTTCCAATACCAAGTTCCGATCGTCCAGCTCGGCCAAGGAGTTCACCGTTGCCAGAACAGCGCCTGACGGGCTGGTCTGGCTTGTCTCATTCGCTGAAGCAAGAGCCCAATTTATGAATGGCATATTCGCTTTCTCTTTGCCACTCGCAGAGTAACTTTCGTTACCACAAGTACTTAGCGAGCTCGAACGACAAGGCGGCGGAACCCCTTCCGCGTTACCTGCTTTGACGCGAGAGCCTTGAAATTGTGAGCACGCCCACTAAGATGCCTCCAGAGTAAAACAAATTGCCAAAAGATAAGACGAGAGAGGGGTGCTGGTTGTTTCCCGATCTATGCTCCTGCTGGTCTTCGCTCGACGCTTGGACTGATTCTCCAAGTCACCAGGGGCCACAGCAGCAACAGACCGAGTGCGGCGGTCACGATATATCCCTGCTGCTGGTAGAAGTGGTTGGGCTGCGAGAGCAGTTCGATGGCCCCCGAGAGCAGACCGGTGCAAGCAATTACCAAAAACCATCCGAGCATATTGAATCGTGCAATGCGGCGGATTCCGAAAACGATGACGCCAAGCACAATCGTTGAAGCCGCCCACTGCTGCAGAAAATCGCCAGTTGAACCCCAACTGGAAATAGATGAAGCTGCGAGTACAAAAAACAGCAATAACCGCAACCAGCGCACGCGCAATTCTGCGCCAAGGAAAGAAGAGATGAGCGCAATCAGCCCCGTAATGACCAGTGCGTACAAAATCGCGCCGCCGATGATCAACGCGGCCGGGTACCACGCGTCGAACGCATTGCCAAACTGCGCGGGGTACCTGCGATGCAAAGTTGGCCAGTGGGCCACAACCGCTTCGATCAGTCTACGCATTCCTAGGAGCAATGCCGACCCGCCTAGCGCAATCCAGAACGCGTCGCGATAATATTTTGCAGGCATACCTAGCCATGTCGGGATTTGCTCCTGGCCGAATGCATGGGCTGCAAAATTCCATGCCAGTCCGAACAGCAGAGCCAGCCCGCCGACGACCAATCCGCAAAAAATGAACAGCCCGATGCTGCCGGTAGCCAAAAACATGCGTAAAGTGACCGCAGTTTTGTACTCCATCAGCAGCGCAGGCAATCCTTTGCCGATCATGAAAAAGACTATGAACGCGACAAGCCCCGCTAATCCCCATCCGACCATGCGCTTCCAGGGGACGATTATCGGGTTGCTGCGCAAGCGCTTGAAGAAGTAGACAATCACCACAACGACCAGAGCCAAGCCGAGAGCGAACTTCGCAACTACGAACAGAATACTGCCGAGGGTGTCCTCTTCTTGTGTGCGGGTGAAATCTTCCGGGATCTTAATATACGTACGGTAATTTGCCGGTTCATCTCCCAAAATATGCAAATCCATGCGAGTGTAGGCATGATCGGTCGAGTCTTTAGCGCCAGCATTCCTCGGATCCAATGGTTCGATTTGCTGCCACGTCAAGAAGTGATCGGTTCGGTTCGGCCGCTTCACTGACGTGGAATCCACCAGTTTCCAATGACTTAGATCGATCTGCTTCTGTTCGCGAAGATATTTTTCCGCAATGGCAATGGCTTCTTCTTTTGTGACCGTGGGGCCTTTGGCCGCTTCCGCCAGCGTGTGGTGGAAAGAATGTACGGCCCCGTCGGGCTTCAGGATGATCGAGAATTCTTCGGGATCGGCATTGCGGAAGTAACGCACTTGCCATAGCGCTCCCGGAATACGCTGTTCGTAAATCTTGTCGATATCTGCAAGGGACATGCGTCGTCTCAGAAATTCATTGGTTTCAGGATTTGGGGTGTACACCATCGCGGTCGCGTGGATGTAGGTGCTTGGATTCAATCCGTGTTGGCGCATGATGGCATCGGCGCGCTTCAGTGCTTCTTGGGCATCAACGGAAACTTGCAGATAATCGCCGATATGAGGTTGCTTGAATTTCCAGGCAGCAAGCCCGCCTGCGATCACGCATATCGCCAGGCATCCGATTGCCCCCGCCGAAAGCGCATCGTAACGCCGCTTTCTGAGGGGGTCCGCGGTCAGTTCAGCGATCGGCTGCTGTCGAACTTCGATCGCCGGAATTGCCTCGGCCCGGTTCAGCAAATCGTCGACCGCTTCAAATCGTCCTCGCAGCAGGTAGGAAATCCCCGAAAAAATCATCGGTGCTACAGCGGCAAGACCAACCACGATCCCCGACACCTTGAAATATAAGTTGTCGGAACGAACGAGCAGCAGCCCAACCAGCGACGCATCGACCGTGTAGTGCCAGATTAACGTGGCGACGATCCCCCAACGCAGCATCACCATTCCGGCCGCTATCCCGATCATGCCCACTTCAAGACCACGGATGTAGCCTGGTTCTTGCGGATAATTGCTGTGGAGAAATCCCCAGAAAAAAGCCGGCAGGACTACCGCTAGAATTCGCGAACCGGTCACCTTCCGCAAAAAAGGGATGGCGAACAAGCGGAACAGAAATTCTTCGCTGGTAGCTGCCATTACGCCGATCGCTACCCCCGCTATCCAGGGAAAAGTGGTATTCACCGCGTCGGAATAATTCAAATCCTGCGGTGCCCAGACTCCCAACCGGTTTCCAACCATGTAAAACGCGACGATGAATCCGATGTGCGCGGCGGCCAGCGACAGTCCAACCACGGCCGAGGTGAAAAATTCCTTGGACCGCAGTCCACGCCAGCTAAATGCTTTATACAGACGCAAATGGTCTGGCTGAGATTCGCGATAGAGGGGTTCGCCTCCGGGGAGCACCAGGGTAACCATCAACCCCGTGAACAAAGCCCCGAGCAATATTCTTGCCAGTGCTTGGGCCACAAATCCCGCATAGGGCTGGTGAGTGTCGTAGCCGGCGCGCACCGTTTGCCACTGATTTACCTCCATGAGAAATGCCAGGAGAACCACTAGGCCGCCGATCTTTAGCGCCGGGCCCCAAGTCGTTTTCCCCTGACGAGTCAGCGAAATCCCCAGCCATAATGCACCGCCCAATAGAAACCCATAGGGAATCAGAGCGATGCTTCCGTAGAAATTATTCGTGGAACGGAGCTTTTCGTAGCTGCGTGTCCATGCTTCCGGAACCTGCAAAAATTCTTGTGAACTCCCGATCAAATCGCCTTCCAGACCTACTTCCAGGCGATAGGGCGCACCCTTTGCCTTAAAATCCTTGCGTTCCCACGTAAATGACCAATCAATTCGGTTCGGACGTGTTTCCGAATTTGCTTCTTCCGGCAAGAACTGCCAATTGTCGAGATCCGTACCCAATTTCCTCTCTAAGTATGCTTTGGCGGCCGACAGTGCTTCCTCGCGAGTTAGTGAATTTTCCGGCCGCGCTTCTTCAATCTTGTGATCGTAACCGACAACGCTTCCGGCAGGATTTACTCGTACCCGAAATTCCTCGACCTGCAGGGGCTTGAAAAAGCGTACTTCCCAATACCAGATGTTCAGTTCGCTGGACATCAACTGATTTGCTTGCTGCAAACCCAATTGGCGTTCGAGGTAAGTCTTGGCGCTCTCATCCACTTCAAACGTTATTGTGGATTCGTAGCCATTTAGATTTTGTCCCAAGCCCTCAACGAACTGTTTTGCGCGACCTTGCGCCTGGGCTCGGGAGACTTTGAAGTCCACCGAAGCCTCCGGGAACGCCCGGAAAAAATATCGATGCGCGAACCAGACACCTAACAAACCAAATATGATCCACAAGATGAGCGCGCGTTTGTCTGTACCCGCCAACCGGTCTTCTACCAACCCAACCTCCCGACGTTCCCTGAGCTTAGTTCAGGTGATGCCACGATTATCGCCAAATTGGAGCCCATGCCGTGCATCCCGCTCCCACTCTAGTCATACGTATCCGATAGACGCAAGTTTCACGAAAAGCATCGCTTACGGGAGAATGATATAAGAGAAGATACATGCCCGTCAGTCTGCAAACCGAAGTACGAATGATCAAAGGAGTTGGGCCGCAACGCGCCGAACTCCTCGCCAAGCGCGGGATTTACACGCTGGAAGATCTGCTCAATTATCTTCCGTTCCGCTATGAAGACCGTATTCATTTTGCCAAGATTAGGGACGTCCAGCCGAACGGAACATACACGCTGCGTGCACAGGTCATGAGCGGGCAGGCGGTTCGCGGCATGTATGGCCGCGATGCGATCTATCATCTCCTCGTTCAGGACGATTCGGGTTCGTTGGCGTGCAAATTCTTTCATGGTGGCTATCTTGAAGGACGGCTGAAGCCCGGTCAGCAACTGATTCTTCACGGCAAAGTGGAAATCGATAAGCTGCGGCCCGCCCGGCGGGAAATGGTGAACCCGCATATCGAAATTATCCATTCCCCAGAAGTGGATTCCACCGAGGTAGGCCGCATCGTGCCGATTTACGAGGCCGTCGGCACGTTTGGCTCGCGGATGATTCGCCGTGCAATCTATCTGACGTTGCAGGATCTTGAAACCAACGTTCCTGATGTTTTGCCTGTCGCTCTTCGCGAACGATTCAAATTCCCTTCCCGGCGCGATGCTTTGATTCACGCTCATTTTCCTTCAACGGATGAATCAGTCGACGCGCTCAATATGTTCCGTTCGCCGGGGCAGCGGCGGCTTATTTTCGAGGAGTTTTTTCTTTATCAACTCAGCCTGGCGCTAGGGCGTCGACTGACGCGCAAGGAAGATGCCATCGCCTTCAAAGTGCGTGAAGATAAGGTGCGTGAGGCCTTGAAGCGCATTCTTCCCTTCAAACCAACGACGGCGCAGAAACGAGTGCTTGCGGAAATTGCGGCCGACCTGGAAAAACCGATTCCCATGAACCGCCTGCTGCAAGGAGATGTTGGCAGCGGCAAAACCATCGTCGCGCTGCAAGCCGCCGCGATCGCCATTGAAAATGGCTGCCAGGCTGCTCTCATGGCGCCTACGGAAATCCTCGCGGTGCAGCATTATCTTTCCGCGCGCAGGATTTATGCACCAGGTGGATACAAAGTGGAATTGCTCATCAGCGGGCTGAAACCTTCCGAGAAAGCCGCGGCTCGTGAGCGTATTCGCTCCGGTGAAGCTAATCTTGTGGTTGGGACACACGCATTAATCGAGGACGATATTGCCTTTGCGCGACTGGGATTTGTTTCCATCGATGAGCAGCACCGCTTCGGTGTTTTGCAACGCAAACGCCTGATGGACAAGGCCGCCACATACGGCCGCGCTCCGCATGTGCTGGTGCTGACTGCGACGCCGATCCCACGTACGCTCTCGCTCACTCTTTACGGCGATCTGGAAGTCTCGGTCATTGACGAACTGCCGCCGGGCCGCACTCCCATCGAGACGCGCATGACCACCGACAAATATCTGCCGGGAGTATGGGAATCGCTGCGCCGCGAAGCCCAAGCGGGGCGCCAGGCTTACATCGTTTATCCGGTCATCGAAGAATCAAAATTGGAATTGAAGGCGGCGATAGCTGAATACGACCGGCTGTCAAAGACCGTTTTCCCGAAGTTGAAACTCGGGCTGTTGCACGGCCGGTTGTCGAGCGAAGAAAAAGACGATGTCATGCAGCGCTTCCGACGCAACGAGATGCAGATTCTTGTGGCGACAACCGTGGTTGAAGTTGGAGTAGATGTCCCGAACGCCACAGTCATGGTGATTGAACATGCGGAACGCTTTGGCCTGGCGCAATTACACCAATTGCGTGGCCGAATCGGCCGCGGCCCACAAAAATCGCATTGCATCCTGGTTTCCCCCGGGCGGATGACTGACGAAGCTCGCGCGCGTCTTGAAACCATGGTTCGCACCAATAATGGGTTTGAAATTGCGGAGACGGATCTGCTGATTCGCGGACCGGGCGAATTTTTCGGTACCCGACAGTCCGGCGAACTTGGATTTCAGGTTGCGAATCCGTTGCGCGATCGCGAGCTGCTGGAACTGGCCCGCAAGGAAGCCTTTGCGCTCGCGGAAGAACCTGCACAAAAGGAGAGCCTGCAGCGAGTGCTGCGCCTTCTACCACCGCAGTGGCAGCGGCGCTATCATCTTGCGAGCATTGGCTGAACTCGGTAGCAACTATGCGCGTCATCGCCGGAACCTTTCGCAGCCGTCAACTACAGAGCCTCAAGGGGCTCGCCCTTCGTCCGACCAGCGACCGTTTGCGCGAAACGCTTTTCAACGTGCTCGCTCCGGTAATCGACGATGCACGTTTTCTCGATGCATTTGCCGGCACGGGCGCGGTGGGAATTGAAGCGTTCAGCCGCGGTGCCAAAGAAGTCGTATTCATCGAAAACCACCTGCCCGCGGCAACTCTGATTCAAAAAAATCTCGATTCGTTGGATATTCATTCTACGGTGAGGCTGATCACCGCCGATGCCCTGCGAGCGTTACAGCGGCTCGCCGATACACACAAGCCAACTTTGCCACCATTTGACATCGTTTTTCTTGATCCTCCTTATGCCGCCGCAGAAGAGTATCGCCGCGTACTTACATTGCTCGGTAACGCCACTTTTCTTGTAGACGGCAGCCTGGTGGTTGCCGAACACCGCCGCACCTTCGACCTGCCCGAGCAATTTGGGAGACTGCAACGCTATCGTGTCCTGCGTCAGGGTGATGCCAGCCTCAGTTTTTATCGTTTTATCCTTTCACTCCGAACGGCAATTTCTAGCGGCGCGTAAACCTCTTGCCTGGTGCGCTCATCTACTCGTTTTCGGGTATTATTGGCTACATCCCCGGCAAAAAGCTAACCGCGATATAATTAGGATTCATGTCGAGACGCTTTCATCCCAATCCCTTCGACCTGCTTGGCCAGACCGAGATGTACGTTTATCCCGTGCATCTTTCCGGGTTTCTCGAGCCAAAGCTCGACATCGCCTGGGATAGCTTTCACAACAATTTCTTCAGCGGCATTCCGGTTTTTTTTCAGCGCGCAAAAATCGCTAAAGACGTTCCGCCCTCCACGATATTTCCCGATCTAAACCTAGAAAGCCGCATACCTGTATTTACGATCTTCCTCGCAGCGGTCCTTCATATAGCCTTTTTTCTTGCACCCTGGCCTGAATTTGCGGTGACTCCGCCACCGAATCATGTGTTTGACAACACGCAGCTCACCTGGTCCGGCCCGATCAACGATCTCCCACTGCTGCAAATTCCTAAAAATAGATCGAAGTCTTCCCCAAAATCAGAGGAGGCGAAACTCGATCCCTCCGAGTCTGCTGAAGCATTTCATCCGCGCCAGCGCATCTACACCGACCCTGTACGCCCGACCCACCCGCGGCAAACTCTCATCAACACTTCCGCGCCCGCCGAAGCCCCGAAAATTCTCCCGCCCCTGCCGAACGTGGTCCAACTTGCTGCCTCGCAAGCGCCTGCGAAGCCTCGAATGGAAATTGACGGAAAGGCTCTAGCCAAACTTCATCCCAAAACCGTAAGGTCAGTGGCGACAACCGAAACTCCGACGCCTGACATTGCGAATCTCGAACAGCACACTGCGCTGCTGAACATCGCCTCTTCCACAAACGGCCCAGCCAAGCCAAAATTAGAGATCAATCCCTCTTCCGCGCCCCATGTCGGGCACCAGTCGCAGCCTGGTGATGTGTCTGCTGCTCCCGCCCCGGAAGTTCCAATCGGCGGAGCACCGAACTCTAACGCCGCATCGACGCTCATCGCGCTGTCAGCAAATCCTGCGCCTCCGGTGCCGACTGTCCCCCCGGCACAAGGAAATCTCGCAGCCCGCGTGGCGATGTCTCCGGAAGGAAAGCCCGGTGCGTCCGGCACTTCCATCAATGCAACGAGTGGCTCCGGTGCTGGCGGTTTAGATCCTGTGAGTTCAGGAAAGGGGAGCAGTAACAATTCTGTGGGTATTTCGATCACCGGCGGGAATCCAAAACCAAGTCCTAAGTCATCCGGACTGGGCGGCCCCCTAATTCTCGCTTTACCCAAGTCGGAGTCGGGCTACAAACGTCCCGATCCAAATGCGGTCGCCGAGGATCCCCCAGAACGAGTGGGCCCGCCGGATTTTGCCATACTCACTCCAGGCGCCAAGCCTGAGCAGATTTTCTCGACCAAGCACGTTTACACCATGAACGTGAACATGCCGAATCTGAATAGCGCCACAGGGAGCTGGATCATCCATTTCTCGGAATTGCATATAGATCCCGCTCACCGTGGAGGCAGTGTTTCCTCGCCCGTGCCGGTTCACAAAGTCGATCCGAAATACCCGCAAGCTTCCGTGATGCAGCACATTGAAGGCGAAGTGATTCTTTACGCGGTGATTCGGAAAGATGGCAGCGTGGACGGTATTCAAAAAGTCCGTGGCCTCGATGATCTGCTCGACGCAAATTCCATCGATGCTTTTGCCAAATGGAAATTTGAACCGGCCCTGCGCGACAGCGAACCAGTGGACGTCGAAGCGATCGTGCACATCCCCTTCAAGGCCGCCCCGAGGCAGTAACTTTACTTTGCTACGCCGGCTTCCTGCAATTTCACCAACGTATACAGCGTGTGATTTACGGGCGTCGGCACACCCAGCGACGCGCCCAACCGGGCGACATATCCGTTCAGCGAATCGATTTCGGTGCGTTTTCCGCGCGCCATGTCCTGCGCCGTCGAGGAGCGTGTTCCGCTCATCTGTTCCGCGATCCGGAACGACCCGGCAAGCGCCGCTTTCGGATCTTCCAATCCCGGGGGCTGAATTTTTTTCGCCCTGGCCACCGCCAACACTTCGTACACTGCGGCTTCTACAACTTTTTTGGCGTCCTCGCTGGCAATAATCTCGCCGTACGTCACGCGTCCTAATCCGGACACCGCATTTAATGCGCAATTCCACACCAACTTGGTCCAGAGCTCTCCTTCGATATTTTCTGCGATTCGGCAGCCGACTTTGGCCCTCGCACAGAGTGCCGCGAACTGATCCGTGCGCTTATTCTTTGGGCCAACAATCAGATCGCCTCTACCAAGATGCTTTATGTGGCCAGGGCTTGGCATCGCTGCGGCAACATAAACCACGGCTGATACAGCTTCGATTCCCGAAGCTTTACGAATTTCTTCTGCATTGTTCACGCCGTTTTGCAGGCTTACAACTGTGCTCGATGAAGAAACATATTTTGCTAGTTCTCTCGAAGCTCCGGCGGTATCAATCGTCTTCACGCAAAACAAAACAAAATCTGCGCCCTTTGCCGCAGAGATTTCCGTAGACGCTTCCACTTGCAGGCGTTCCTGGAAATGAACTGTGTCCAGAAACAACCCAGATTTCTTTACGGATTCGGCAAACGAAGGTCGCCCGATCATTACAACCGGCGCGCCTACACGGGCGAGCATCCCGCCGAAATACCCACCTACGGCCCCGGCTCCGACAACAGCTATTCGCGGCCAATTTGCTTCACTGCTCATCGACCTCTCCTGACGAACGTGTTTTCAAAAGTGATTCCGCAAGTCGCGGAAGGTCGGCACGATGACCAATTTCCCGGATCCCGCCGTCACCGGCTCGTGTTCGAGATGCCATGTGTTTACGTGTGGAATGTAAACGGCATTCAGTCCCGTCTGCATCGCGGGATTGATATCGCTGCGTGGACTGTTCCCGATCATCCATCCATAGGTTTTCACTATTTTGTGCTTGTTCACCAGAAGCCCGTATGTCTTGGTATCTTTCTCTGCCACAATTTCAATCGCTTCAAAAAAACCTTGCAATCCTGAACGCTCGACTTTGGCGGCCTGCTCTGCAGGTTCACCCTTGGTGAATAAAATCAAGCGGTGGCGCGTAGTCAGATAGGCAAGCGTTTCGGGCACGCCATCCAGTATTTTCGGCGGCGTCCGTTCCAGCTCGACACAGCGGGTGTGTACCTGAGCCAGAATCTCGCGCTTGGCCATCTGGTCCGCCAACTTCATGTAGGTCTCTTCCAGCGAACGACCAAAGCTGCGCACTCCGTAGCCGTACTGCCGGATATTTTTGCGCTCGGTCTCATTCAGAATGTGGCGAATGTACGCGCGGCTGTAACCACAGGGTTCGACCATGCTGATGAAATCTTCAATCAGCTTTTCAAAGAACACGTTGTTTTCCCAGAGCGTATCGTCCGCATCAATCAGCAGGGTATTTCGTCTCATTGTGGTTGTCTGATTTGCCTAGGCCGTCTTGCGCTTTCCGGTGGCTAGTTGCTGCAAAATTTCTTTCGCGAGTTTCTGCAACTCGCCGAACCGCGTCAAATATTGTTGAAATTCGTTATTCAGTGCTTGGGCATCTTCCGGGCCCAATTGATTACGCAAAATCATGTCACGAAGTTTTACCGGATGTGGCAACAACGCCTCCTCCTGCAATTCTTCCAAGGCTTGTTTTGGATCGTAATGATACATGGACTTCTCCAGAGACTGCGTTCGCTCTTCGCCGCTGCTTGTCCATTCTACGCAAAAACAGCCGGAGGGTATTGGCCAAATCAACGGAAAGGGAATTGTGGAGGACGGCCGCGCGGATCAGGCCGCCGAAGCCCGCAGCGGCACAAATTCATAGCGCTCGATTTTGGCGGCGATACCAGTCTTACCGTTGTCGGCAGTTTCGACGCGCACCACCCGACCATGACAGCGGATGTTGACGTCTCCTGCAGTGATCATCTGTTGCGGCAGGGTAATGATGAAATCAATTTCGTTCCCGTAATCGAATTTATTATCGGTAAGAAAGTACAATCCGCGGTAGCTCACATCACGCGTGTGCGCCTTTAACTCGTGCTCTTTCGCATCTCGCGCCAGCACGCGCACCGGCAGCGTCATCACAAAACGCCGCGCTTCTCGACGGTCAGACAAATCGCCCATACTGGGGCCCCCTTGGTTTTTAACCCGTGTGGAAGTTATCATTCTGAACAATAAACTGCAATCCGAAACTCGGGGAATTTAGCTCTAGTACGCCCCGTATCCCCATCGAAGTTATAGGACTACGATCATTCCTTCATCGGAAGGCCAGCTGGATGGTTTTGCGTAAAAGGGAAATAATCTCCTGGCGTAACCGATCGTTGCGCACATATCAGCTACAATTCCAGAGTCGTTTATCGATGGAAATTTCTCACGATTCTCGCAGATGTTTTTTCCCGGGCCCGGTTGGCGATCTGGAAGCGATCCTCTGGACTTCCACACGCTTCCGAACTCCGCCGCTGGCTGCTGTCCTTTGCCACCCTCACCCGTTGTTTGGCGGTACATTTCACAACAAGGTTGTTTATCAGGCCGCGAAATCGCTCGATTCCCTAGGGATTCCCGTACTGAGGTTTAATTTTCGAGGTGCGGGGATGAGCGCCGGCGTACACGACAATGGCCGCGGTGAACAGGGAGATGCGCAAGCCGCGGTCGATTTTCTCGCTGCGGAATTCCCCGATACTCCACTCTTGCTGGGTGGCTTCAGTTTTGGAAGCTGGGTCGGGCTACGCATCGGTTGCTCGGACCCTCGCGTCACCGACCTAATCGGTATCGGGGTTCCCCTCGATAGCTCCGATTTCACGTACCTTTGGAGTTGTGCTAAAGCGAAACTCTTCGTTCATGGAACAGACGACGCATTCGGTGCGCCGCAGAAAGTAGAGGAACTTGTCGCCGAACTACCAGGCGAAAATCGCCTGGTCTTTGTCGAGGCAGCCGACCATTTCTTTGCTGGCTATCTCGCCGAATTCGATCGAGCGATCACCACCTGGCTGATCGACCGGCACCGCGAATTAGGCAACCCCTAGCCGGCGGATTTGATCGCCGGAGTCTATTTGCCTTCCCCCCGCTGAAACAATTTCCCGAACTGCTCCATCCCGGCTGGCGCCACCGTCACCACATTGCTGTTCTCCTCGACGTGTGAAGTCCGCGACATGCCCACCAGGGCCGTGGTAATCCCCGGCGCCGACCTCGCAAATTGCAATGCGCGTTCCCGATCATTCGACAGTCCCAATGCCTCGGCCACAAACCCCGGCAAATTCTGCGCCACCTGTCCCTGCAGCAGCGAAGCGCTCGCAACAAGCGATATTCCTAGTTCGCTGGCTGCTTCCATTACGGTTCGCTCGCCGGTCTTCAAGTGTTGATTCCCCAGCGTTAGCGCTTCCGTCATTCCCAGATTGAACGGCAACTGCACGAACCGAAAGCGATGCCGCTCTCCAGCCACTTCGCGCGCAATATCCTCTAGCTCCCCCAGTTGCATCGCCTCCGCTGCCGCCGATTCCTGGCGAAACCCGTTCCAGGTCGCCATGCCGTAGTACTGAATTCTTCCGTCGGCTGCGGCTTTTTCCAGAAAAGAAAACGCGCTGCGGATCCGCTTTGCAAACTCCACTTTTCCCACTTCAGCCAATTGCGTTTCGGGGTTATGCAGATAATATACATCGATGCAATCGACGCCCAGATTCTTCATGCTGCGCCATAGCTGATTCTCCAGATAGCGCGGCGTCATACAGTGGCTGCCCGCGACAATATCCTTGGCCGTGAAGATCCCCTTCTGAATGTACTCTTCAAAAAAATAGCGATTCGGATCGGCTGGCATCGCTCCGTCCGGCGTCAGATAACCACCTTTGGTGCACACCACAACTTCGTCGCGTGAAAATCCCTTGTTGGCCAAGACTTTGAAAGTCGCACCAACGTTTCGTTCGCTCCGCTGCAAGCGGTAATTGATAGCCGAATCGATCACGTTGATTCCGGCTCGAACTGCAGCCACGATTGCGGCGGTGTAGCTGGAGTCGGTTGTGTCATTGGGCGCGCCCAGATAGGTGCCGATCCCCAGTGAAGAAAGAACCAATCCTTGCGCACTGCGGAAGTGTCCCTCGCCAGCAACGCCCTGAAATTTTGCCGCGTACTTTGTCGTTCCTTCCTTCGTCGCTCCGTGGCTCATTTGCTTTCCTCTGTCGTTGGGTTCTGCTCCGTTGTTGCGGGCCCTGGCTCTGCCTCTGTCTTGGGAGCGAGTAATCGCGAGCACCCTCTTAGAATTCTTCGGTACGGCCAGTCCTTCTCCCTAAAAAAGATTTCGCCTTCGCGCGGCTGGCTGTAAAACCAGCGGGACAATAGCCACAAATGTTCCGCCAATTCCTGCGCGCTTTGCCGTTGGTTGCCTGGTGTGCTCGACTCGGTTGACATCACAGCTTCCAGATATTCGCGCGCCGCTTCTTCCGCCGATTTCGGTTCGCTGGTATCGCCGAAGCGCAGATAGGCTGGCTCCGCGAATCTTCCGCCTCGCACCGCGTACATTCCGACCGTATGCTCTTCGGTCGTCCGTTGTAAAATGATGGCGTCGAGATCCTGAATTGACCGCGCCAGTTCCGATCTTCCACGCAGCGCATTATCCAGCTTTTCCAATTTTTTGTGGATCCCTGCGGCCTTCTCGAAATCGAGCTCTCCGCTGGCCTTGTCGCGTTCCTGTTCGTATGTGCCGCGCAACGATCCGCCGCTGGTATTCAGGAAGGACACCAGCCGCTGCACTTCTAGGTCGTACTCTTCCTTCGTGCAGCCGGCGAAACACGGTGCCAGGCACATCTTCATTTCCGAATAAATGCAGCCGGGAAATTCCGGGTCGCGGCGAATCTTAATCTGGCACCGCCGTACCTTGAAAAATTCCAGTACTCGTTCGGCAAACGCTTCCGCCGATTTGCGCGAGGCAAACGGCCCGTAATACGCACCGCCTGAAGGCAGGCCCTGCTCATCGACCGCAATTCGACGTGTTGAAAAGCAACGGGGATAGGGATGCCGCAGATTTACTTTGAGCACCGCAGGAGGACGGAAACGCGTCAACTTCTGATATTTCTGGGAGAAAACCTTGCGGGCGACTTGGTAGTACAGCAGGTCCTGCTCAAATCTCGATCCGGTTTCCCGGTAGCGAACCCCGCGCGCAAATTCCCGCAGGTTCAGCCGTTTGCTCGTCGGATCGGCAACGCTCAACATCCGCCGCATGCGCCGCTTCAGATCAGCCGTCCGAATCAAATGGGGTTCAGCAGTCGCCTCGCGCGGCTCAATCAGGCAAACCGCCGGATAGCTCGGCAGCAGCGAGAAAAACTCGGCATCTTTATCCGCGCTAAATCCCAGCCATGAATCTAGTTCGAGCACTCCGTCAGGATACTAGACTCGCCTTATCTTTGCTGGCGTTCGACTTCTATCACCGTACCCAGAAGTTGGCTTCGACTTAAGGGTCTGGGAGTGCATTTCAAGACGGCGTGCGTGGAAATTGATGTAAGTAGGCGAACCGAGGAGGACTTTCCCACCCCTTACTGGCTATTCTGCCAATGCGCCGTTGTGAACTGTTTCGGGTCAAAGACCCCGGGCTCAAGCTTTGCGCCGATCTGGATATCCGAATATTCTTCTGTAAAGACCAATTTGCTTTCGCTATAGACTTCCACGCGCGCGGCAATGATCCCGTTCTTCAGCCTGCGGTAATCCAGGAAGCGCGTGTCCTCCATTTTTGTCGGGTCGCGCCGTCCCGGCTCGATGATGCGTACAAAGAGCAGCTGGTTCTTGCTCACCCAAAATTGCTTAGATTTTAAATCTCCCTTATCGGCACCGACAACATACGCAGGCGCACCCAGCCAAATTTCTTCATGAATCTTCGTAAGGTCGATTCCTTCCACCTTCAATTGTGCAATGGTGGTCGCTGGAGATTGTTTGTAAACGTCAAAGCCCAACACCAACAACATATTTACAAATGGCATGCTGCGCGCTTGCTGTCCCTTCTGGAAAAATGTCGCGTCGCCGTCGGCAAGAATCACTCCGTTGCCGTCGCTGACTGGCCCAAAGTCGATCCGCAATTTCCCAGGCAAACCCGCCGCTTCGTACCAGGTGTCCACTGTCGTGGTCCCATCGGGATTGTAGGTAGTGCTCTTCTGCGTGAATGTCACCGTGTTGTACCACGATTTCTCGTAGCGAGCGTGCATCGCTTGCACCAGCGCCTCGCCATTGTCAATTTCCACCGCGCTCGCGTGACCGCCGGCGAATAAACTCAAGATCGTCAATGTGAGTGCAATTTTCAGTGTCATATAGATCTTTCAAATACAGGCAGGATTCTAACTCCCACCGATGATTCACTCAATGAGTTCCGGGGAGGGTCACCTCAAACCTTTGGTGTGAGAATGATTTATACTTTTTGCAGCGCGGCGACTTCGCGGTTTTCGAGTTCACGGCGCTCGGCGGACATGGCCTGGTGCTCATGCAATCTGCGTAGCAAGGAAGTCGGCCACAGTCCGCGCAACGCCACCAGGAATGCGCCTTTCCAGGTCAATCGGTACGACGTGCCATCTTCGGCCAAGACCATGTAGCCAATTTTTTCGTGGCGTCGACCGTAGTTCTCCGCGGTGCGCACCCAGCGCTTCATCTCCTGTCCCGCAGGCTCGCCCTGTGGAAATAAACCTTCGGCGTGCTTCGCCAGCAAATGCCGGTGCATTTCGTAGAGAGTTTTTGGCTCGCGAATATCGGGGAAGCGGAACGCCCGCACCGCGGGATTGCCCGGCGTAAGAGGAAGCACACTATTGGTATTGGTCTCGATCGTCAGAGCACTCGAAAATCGTGTGGAAAATTCAAAATAGCTGCTTATTCCGCGAGGGGAAACCATCGCGGTAACATTGGCAAAATGGTTGTAGGCGCGATTGCAGAAGTACGCCACGTAGATGCGAGTCTGCACGGACAGCTCACCGCAGTCGTAGCAGCCCACCGCCGCGAAACCCAGGTGCTCCATCTCCACAATGCGCGGCACGATGTGGCTGGCCACAGTAGCCGGTAATTCACCTGTTGGGATTTCTACTGGATCGCACTTGGCCGCAAATCGATACGCGCTACGCACCACCAGCAACCCTGCAAGATGCAGCAGGCCAATCGCGCCACAAGCATAGAGCCACCAGTTGTCGAACATAGACTTGTATCGCGTGGACGACGCGATCCCCCATCTAATGGTTGTTGCTGCTGTTAGTATTCTGCGGATTCGTGCTATTGAGACAGATTTACCGATGCCATGCTTACAATCCGTAAACGAACATTCGGTAACACGGCCAAATCTTTCTCTTGTTTTCTTGGAACGCACAAACTACCCGGGTGGGCCGGGCTCAGCGCCGATTATCTCTTATGGATTTTACGTATAAGTAAAGAAGGTGTGAGAGGGAACTAGCTTTTGAGAACCCACGAAGCGATCACTAGTCGCTGGATCTCGCTGGTGCCTTCGTAAATCTCGGTAATGCGCGAATCGCGATACGCGCGCTCGACGGGGTATTCCTTGCTGTAGCCGTAGCCGCCGTGGATCTGAATCGCTTTGTGCGCTACACGCGTTGACATTTCGCTGGCAAACAATTTTGCGACGGAGGCTTCAAGGCTAAAACGACCGCCGCTATCCTGCTTCCAAGCGGCTTTGCGCACAAGTAATCGCGATGCATCAATTTCCGTAGCCATATCCGCTAACATGAATTGAATCGCCTGAAACTCGGCGATTGGATGACCGAACGCCATGCGCTCCTGCGACCACTTCAGCGCAGCTTCAAACGCTCCCTGGGCAATCCCTGTTGCCTGCGACGCAATTCCAATGCGTCCGCCATCGAGAGTTGACAGCGCGACTTTGTATCCTTCGCCCTCATTGCCGATCCGGTTGCCTTCCGGCACTTCGCAGTCGGTGAACACCAGCTCGCTGCACGCCGTGGCATTGATGCCCAGCTTCCTTTCTTCTTTGCCAACTTTAAATCCTGGCGTGCCTTTTTCCACGACAATCGCCGTGATTCCTTTTTCGCCTTTTGCGGGATCGGTATTCACATACACGATCGCCCCATCGGCTACGCCGCCATTGGTGATCCACGCCTTCGTGCCGTTGATAACGTACTTGTCGCCTCTCTTCACCGCCCTGGTCTGCAGCGCCGACGCGTTCGATCCAGCTTGGGGTTCCGTCAACGCATAGCATCCAATCTTTTCTCCTCGCGTAAACGGCAGCAAGAATTTTTTCTTCTGCTCTTCTGTGCCGTAGCGATGAATCGGGTCGCAGAACAAGGAATTCTGCACACTCAAAATCACCCCCGTCGAAGCGCAGCATCGCGAAATCTCTTCAATCACAATCGTGTACGCAATGTGATCGAATCCTGCTCCGCCCTCCGATTCAGGGAATGCTACGCCTGTCAGTCCCAGTTCCGCGGCTTTCTTGAAAAGTTCGCGCGAAAAGTGCCCTGTCTCATCCAACTCTTTCGCCAGCGGACGCACTTCGCTCTCCGCGAATTCCCGCACGCTCTTTTGCAGCAACCTTTGTTCTTCACTCAATTCAAGGTTCACGGACATTCTCCGGACGATTCGAACACCTGTTTGATTTTAGAGTTTATCGTTCCACACGGTTCTTGTCACCAGAGGGAGAATTTCAGAGTCGTACTCTAGCCTGCCAGGACCGCAACGCGCCAAACCTAGGCTTCCCTCTTGCTTCCTGCGTCCAGTTCCGTTCCGGGGGCGGTCGGGCCAGTGGCTAGCTGAGGGCTTTTCGGAGTTTTCCGTAGGTCGTGGCTAAGGCTTCGGGATGGACCCGCGTCTCTCCGGTGACGGTCATAAAGTTCGAGTCGCCGAACCAGCGGGGCAACATATGCAGGTGTAGATGGCTCGCCACGCCCGCGCCAGCGGCTCTGCCGAGGTTCATGCCCAAGTTCATGCCATCGGGCTTATAGTTCGCGCGGTACGCGGTCTCGACGCGCTGCGCCAGTTCCATCATTTCCTGCAGGTCTTCGGGCTGGCACAAATTCAATTCCGCAACATGCGCGTACGGCACGATCATGACGTGGCCCGAGGTATAAGGATAGCGATTCAAGATGACAAACATTTTTTTACCGCGATATACAATTAATGTTTCATCATCGTGATTGCTCGCCAGCGCATCGCAGAAAAAACAATCCGGTTGTTTTCCATTGGTTACCTCGGCCATGTACGGGAATCGCCACGGCGTCCATAAATAATCCATGCGCTGACCGCCTTCGTAAATACTGTTACAGGATAACGCATTTATTGCGCCGCGGCCGGGTGCCAAAACAAAACGCCCTGAAATTCTCAGGGCGTCTTTCACAGTTCTCAAACAAACAAATTTATTAGGAGGCTGCTGCTTGGCCCGGCGCGTCAACGGTGTTCACGAAATCTTTCAATTCCTTGCTGGGTTTGAAAAAAGGAATCTTTTTTGCCGGCACTTCTACTTTTTCGCCAGTCTTTGGGTTGCGTCCAATCCGTCCGCGGCGTTGGCGAGTGCGAAAGCTTCCGAAGCCGCGAATTTCAATCTTGTCGCCCTTTTGCAGGGCTTCGATGATGCTTTCAAAAATGGTCTCGACGATTGTTTCGGACTCTTTGCGAGGAAGCTCCGCTACCTTCAGAACTTCTTCGATTAAGTCGGCTTTCGTCAACGTCGGTTGCTTTGTCATCGTCACTAGCCTCGTACCTCGTGTGCCGTTGGTCCGTACAACTTGCTGGAGCAAGGCGAGTTAGAGAGGTACGCCTCTCCGGCTGACCTCTCTTCGTATCACTAAATTGGCCTACAGGGAAATGAATTTTGCGATTGGCCCCTGCGCTAAATCGAATGCTATCCCCCCCACCCTATCGGGAAGCGAGCTTTTGCTTCATTGCATCGCCGATTGTGGCCGTCGAGGAGGATTTCGTCGTCGACCGATACTGGTCGATTTCCTTGCGCTCAATCTGGCGGACAGCGGCGCGATAGCTCAAACCAATGCGGCGCGACTCCGAGCTAATTTTGATGATTTTGAAATCATATTCCTTGCCCGGCTCGAGCGGACCAGCGCTCTTTAGCGGGCCGGTGGTGGGTCGGAAGCTTGAAGCACTCTCGTCGCGGCGCTTGCGCTCTTCGATTTCGGTGTTGTGGCAGAGACCTTCGATGTTGTCGCCAAGTTCGACAAACGCGCCAAAGGTCGCGATGCGGGAGACTTTGCCCTTCACCACGTCGCCCACCTTGTGGGTCTTGAACCAGTCGCCCCAGATGTCGTTGACCTGCTTGATGCCGAGCGACACACGGCGATTCTCCGGATCAATGCGTAGCACCTTCGCGGTGATCGGTTCGCCCTTCTTGAATACCTCGTGTGGATTTTTCACGCGGCCGGTCCAACTGACATCGCCAACGTGGACCAAACCATCGAAGCCTTCTTCGATTTCAATGAACGCGCCGAATTCCGCGATATTGCGAACCTTTCCGGTGACCACGGTGCCGACGGGATATTTGTCCGCAACCAACAGCCAGGGATCCGGCTGTGCCTGCTTCATACCAAGAGAAACGCGGCGATCGCTCGGCTTAATGTCGAGTACAACAACGTCTACTTCTTCGCCAGTCTTTACCACCTTCGATGGGTGCGTGGCCTTCTTCTGCCAGCTCATTTCGGTGACGTGCACGAGCCCTTCAATACCTTGCTCGAGCTCGACGAATGCGCCGTAATCCACCACGCCAACCACCTTGCCCTTGTACTTGCCGCCTGCTGGATAGCGCTCGGCGGCGTCGACCCAGGGATCCTTGGTCATTTGCTTCAGGCCGAGGGAGACGCGCTGCTTCTCTTTATCAAACTTCAAGATGATGAGGTCGAGTTCCTGTTCTGGCTTCACGACATCATTCGGATGACGCACGCGGCCCCAGCTGAGGTCGGTTAGATGTAACAGACCATCGATGCCGCCGAGATCAACGAAAGCGCCGTAGTCAGTGACGTTTTTTACCGTGCCGTGAACAATTTGGCCTTCCTTCAGATTCTCCATAAGCTCAGCGCGTTTGGCGTGCAGTTCTTCTTCGAGCAATGCACGGCGGCTGACAACAATGTTGCCGCGACGGCGATTTAGCTTGGTGATGCGCACCTGAACTTCGCTGCCGATCAAGCCATCCAGATTCTGCGTGGGCCGCAGGTCATACTGCGAGCCGGGCAAGAAGGCGCGCACGCCGCCAACGTCCACGACGAGGCCGCCCTTGATGCGGTCGACCACTTTTGCGGTGATGGTTTCCTTGGCTTTGTACTGCGCGTCAATCTTTTCCCAGGTGCGGCGGCGATACACCTTTTGATAGGAGACGATGACGAAGCCATCCTTCGTCTCGCCGGTGCGCTGCACTTCAATCGTGGCGTTCGGTTCCGGGCGAGGAATTTCCGTTTCGGCAAATTCCGCGGCAGGGATGAGCCCCTCGGTCTTTCCGCCGAGGTCCACGACCACACCATGCTCCGTGTAGGCAATGACCTTTACTTCGATCACTTCGTTGTTGGTTGTTTCTGCCTGAGGCTCGCTGTACTGATCGATTAGCTTGCTCATCTCTTCCGCGCCGGCGGCTTCTTCCGCGGCTGCGGCGGCTTCGGCATCGACGGTCGCGTTCGCGGCGTGCGATTCCGCCTTGGCGTGAGCCTCCTCGGCGTGCACGTGCTCCCTAGGAGCTTCGTCTGCAATTTCCACTTCGGGCGAAACCTCTGCGCTCGTAGTTGCTTCGGTCTTTGCGTTGTGATCGGGATCTTGTGCTGCGGCCGCTGCTGACGATGAATGGTTTTCTTGGTCAAATAACATTTGAAACGCCTCCGGGATTTCTATCCCTAATTTTTGTCGAGTCAATCCTTGCTGAATCCCTACTGGGGCAAGGCAAGGAGGGTTACGACGGGGCAGTCCAGGACGTTCTCACTGCTCGAAGTAACTCGTTAGCTGTCACCTGGATGCAACGCACATTGGGGGAACGCGGCACCCTCACACCCATGCAAGGATATACGCCACGTGGGATGGTGTCAATCAATGAGGGCTTTGCCGGATTTGCCCTCTGTCAGTTTCGGGTTTTGCAACTTCCCGCCGACGGCAGCAAACGCGGCGGCTCACACGCGGGCGCCGCGGGCGTGACCCATTTCCTTGCGGAAATCCGGAGCGCTGACTTCTACAGTTCGGCACATTTCATATAGGCGCGAGCGCATACGGGTGCCGATGCGGTCGGCGAGCGTGTCTTCCTTCACAATGAGCTGGCGGCCGCCGGGCAAACGCGCGCCAGCCTCGGGAGCGGCGGTCTCGTCGTAATAGTTTGTGGTGATGATGGTGGTACGGTTCTCATTGTAGCGGGCGTTCAGAACGATGCCAACAATGTCCCGTACCCACTCAGAGGGCTTGCTGGCGCCAAGATCATCGAGGACCAAAACTTCGGTGGTGCGAATCGGTTCGAGAATGGTCATTTCGGTCGATTCGCTTGATGGGTTGTAGCTGGCCTGAATCTCTTTCAATAATTCGCGGTAATCGCAAAATAGGCCGCCGTGTCCGCGGCGAATTAACTCTTTGAGAGCGGCTACGGCGAGGTGCGTTTTGCCGGCGCCGGAAGAGCCGATGAGCAACAGGCCTTTTTCAGCGACGGGGTAGTCGCGCAAGAATCCCTGCATCACCATTTTCGCGTTTTTGAGGGATTTTTCGTGTTGCGGAGTCCAGGTCCTGCCGTCCGCGAGATCGGTGACGTAGCTTTCAAAATCGCAATGCTCGTAGCGCTTAGGGATGCGAGCGCGCTCTAAGACTCTTACGGCGCGCTGTTGCGTGCCGCATTCGCATGCGATGGCTACGTCACCCGCACCGTCTTTGCGGGGCATAAGTTTCCAGCCGGTTCCCTTACAGAGGATACAGTTCTCTTTGGCCATTCGGCTCGGTCCTTCAAATTTCTAGCGGCGCTCGAGAAAAAGCAAACCCAACAAATGCAGAACAGCCAACCCAATCATACGATTGGTTTCCGGCGGAGACAATGGGCGTCACAAACCGAGCTGCTGGTGCTTGGTAGTTCGCGCTGGGACGAACCTTCCTACTTCACGACGCGGGGAACGGCGCGGACGATGGCGGTGTTGGGGACCTTTTCGCTGGTGCGGGCCATGCGGGTTAGTTCTTGTTGGACGACCTGAGCGAACTCGCCCATTTGGCGTTCCATTTCGATCATTTTTTCACGCATGTTGAGAATGATTTCGATGCCTGCGAGATTTACGCCCATGTCCCGGGCCAAGGTCAGGATTACATCCAGACGTTCAAGATCGGAATCCGTATAGAGCCGTGTATTTCCCTGAGACCGCGAAGGTTTCAGCAATCCCACGCGTTCGTATAAGCGCAATGTCTGCGGGTGGAGTTTATAGAGCTCGGCGACCGCGCTGATCATGTATCCGGCCTTGGCTCGTTGCCGTTTTGTTTTTGGCGCCATGGCTTACATCCCCGCCTTGGCAAATAGATCTTTGCGTGGATCGGCTGGTGCCACTTCTTCCAATTCTTTCATTAATTTGCGGACGCGCTCATCGGTTGGCTCCGGCACGATGACTTGAATTTCGACGTACTGGTCGCCGCGAGCTCCATCTTTGCGGGCGTTAGGCACGCCTTTCTCTTTGAGGCGCAAGGTGCGGCCACTGTTGGTGCCAGGAGGAATGCGAACGAGCGAACGCCCGTCGATCGTGGGAACTTCCACTTTTGCTCCGAGCGAAGCTTCGGGAACCGTGACGGGAACTTTGGTGTAGAGATCGTTGCCTCGGCGTTCGAAAAATTCGTGCGGGCGGACCACCACACGCAAGTACAAATCTCCGGAAGGAGCGCCCATCGTGCCAGCATTCCCCTTTCCGGGCACGCGCACCCTACCGCCGTTGGCCACGCCCATGGGAATGCGCACATCGATCGTTTCGGTGCGACGGATACGGCCTTCGCCGCCGCAAGTCCTGCAAGGAGTGCGCAATTTTCCAGTGCCGCCGCAGCGGTTGCAGGGCACGTTGAAGCGCATCTTGCCGGCAGTCTGCTGAACCGACCCCGTGCCATTACATGTGGGGCAAGTTTGCGGGGTGCCGATGGCGCCGGTTCCATGACAGGTATCGCAGGAATCCATGCGCGTGATTTGCAATTTTTTTACCGCGCCGCGCACCGCATCCCAAAAATCAATTTCGAGTTGGTATTCGAGGTCGCCACCCGGTTCGTGCTCCGGTTCCATGGCCGCGCCACTGCGACCCCCAAAGAATTGTCCAAATAAATCGCGAAAGCTGCTGCCGCTGCTCTGGCCACCACCAGGCCCTGCCGTGCCACCAAAATCAAATCCGCCAAAGTCAAAGTTGACGTCGCTGCTCCCGCCCGAATCGGGCCCCGGACCATAGCCCGGTGGCGGCATGTTGTCGCTATAAAATCCGTGGGTATCGTAGATGCCGCGCTTCTTTGTGTCGGAAAGAACGTCGTAAGCCTCCTGCAGCTCTTTGAACTTTTCTTCGGCAGCTTTATCGCCGGGATTCAAATCCGGATGATACTTGCGTGCGAGCTTGCGAAAGGCTCCGCGAATCTCTTTCGGGGTGGCTTTGCGATCGACTCCCAACAAATCGTAATAATCTTTATTCTTCCCTGTCGCCATGTGTCTTGTTGGCTTAGCCGTACGTCTGGCGGCGAGCCTTCTCTCTGGTGCAAACGGGTCCGGCAGCTGGGTGTTGCCCGCCAACTGCCAAACCCATCCACTAATCTCCTCGGGAAGCAATAGCAGCTCGCTTCCCGAGAACTGGGTACTGTCCTTGATTCCCAGCCGATTAATTCGGCTTCTTGTTTTCGTCGACGTCGACGTACTCGGCGTCAATCACGTCGCCGGGTTTCCCGCCTTGTGGCGCTCCGCCACCTGCCGAGGATCCCGAAGCAGCGCCCGCTCCGGCCGCACCAGCCTGCCCTGGGCCT
>Ga0209040_10000707_pt1 | contig 26029 bp, 22 predicted proteins | sample BogFormECP12_OM3_FD_188240 | JGI IMG/M metagenome (GOLD analysis project Ga0209040, IMG submission 188240) | Bog forest soil microbial communities from Calvert Island, British Columbia, Canada - ECP12_OM3 (SPAdes) (version 2) | ecosystem: Environmental > Aquatic > Freshwater > Wetlands > Bog ... | reverse complement strand
ATGTCGCCGCTCGACAATGCCGTCCCGCTCACATGGATTGCCGGCTCATCTTGATCTGTCGCGAACATAACTGCAGCGCGCTGCGGGGTGGTCGAAATATGCAGCACCCGAGGGAGGCTCTCGTCGGCCCTCTGCATCAAGAGCCGGTCGAAGTCGACACGTGTCAGCTCCGCATGGAAATTGCCGCGCGCAGTAATGACACCCTCCACCCGCCGAGCGCGGATGGCCGCCTGATAGGAATCGGGATCGGCAAATGTGCGAACGATGCTGGAAGGCATATCGATCTCGGTCCCCAAATCCGATCGCGCGCGGCTATAGCACGCCGGCCTGGCCAGTGGTTGATCCAAGTCAATCTCACCAATATTTTCCAAAAGTGCATAGCCGGCGGCGCCGGCGTGGGTGATTGTGCGGCAGACTTCGACAAAGGAGACAACTTCGTGAAACTCCGACACATCGCCATTCTCGGCGGATTCTTGGCCGGCGGTATCATCGGCTTTCTTCCGGGCACCCTTCCCGCGGCGCAGACCGCGAAGGAGGCGAAACCGGCCATCAGCGAGGAGGCGAGCGCGGCGCTGTTGCGCATGGGGCAGACCTTGCGCGCCGAGCAGTTCTCGTTTCAGGCGCGCACTATCCGGGTCTATACGGATGAGGGCGGCGAGCCGCTGCACATCTTCCAAACGATGAAGGTCACCGTCCGTCGGCCGAACAAGCTGCTCGCCGAGGTGACCGGCGACGACGGGTCGAGCAAGCTCGTCTTCGACGGCAAGACCTTCACGATTTACTCGGCTCAGGACAAAAAATACGCGAGCGCTTCGGTACCGGAAGGGACTAGCATCGACGGAATGCTAAAGGAGGCGATAGGCCGCTACGGAATCGACTTCCCGCTTGCCGATTTCCTGAGCGAGGCGCCGAACAAGGCATTTTTGTCCGGCGTCACCTCGGGCCGAGTGGTCAACACAGTGACGATCGACGGCACCGCCTATGATCACTTGTTCTTTTCCCAGCCGCCCGGCGTTGAGCTCGAGCTTTGGCTGCCGAAAACCGAACAGGCGCTGCCGCGCCGGCTGATCGTGACCTATCGTTTCCTGCCGGGCCAGCCATACTTTATTGCCGAGTTCTCGGATTGGAACCTCAACATCCACCCGTCCGACGTGGAATTCGTCTTTCAGCCGCCGGCAGACGCGGTGCAGGTTGCGTTAAGGCCGCTCCCCCCGACAGCGGCGACGGCAGGCAAGACGAAAGGAGGCAAGAAATGAAGCAGCTGACCATCATCTCTCTGAGTGCGCTTTTGGCGGTTTCGGCGGCTCCGGCCGCCTTCGGCTGGGGCTACCACGGAGGCGGCAGTGGCTCTTACAGCGGTAGGTACGGCGGCTCGTTTTCCCACAGCGACGGGTCGTGGAGCGCAACCGGCGCGCGCGGCGGTACCGCATCGGGAGGCGGCGGGTCGTGGAGCGGGACTGGCTGGCGCGGCGGCACCGCCTCCGGCGGTGGCGGCTCCTGGTCGGCGCACGGCGCCTACGGCGGCTCAGCCTCTGGTTATCACGGCGGCTATTATGGTGGCTACCACGGCGGCTATTATGGCGGGTATCACTATGGCGGGGCTGTGGCGACCCCGGCCTATACCGGATACGGCGCCGCCGCTGCCGGTGCGGCGGTCGGCGCCGCGGCTACCTCTGCCGCCTATGCGGCGGCGAGCACGAATTATTACCCGTCGCCCTACTACCATCCCTATGCGTGGTAGAATCCTTAACAATTCTCGACGAGAGCAGCGGCAAAATGTGATCGCTGCGGCAGCCGCGCTGATACGCAGCTGCTGTATTCCAGATGGGCAAACCGGGGAGGCTTAAAGCCTCCCGTTTGCCCACCCTATGTTACGCGGCGTGGAGGAGTTCGAGATACTCCTCGTAGATGGTCATGTTCTTGCCGAAGGAGATCGCCGCGGCCTGGGCGCCGCAGACGAGGTGCATCCAGCGCCAGGGCTCGCGGGTCGCGTGGTATTCTTCGACGATCGACTGGTGGTGCTTGAAGGCGTGCATCTCGGTGAAATTGTCGTGGCACACGATTTCGGCGAGACGCGCGATGAAGGCTTGCGGGTCGTAGCCGCTCTTCATGTATTGCGTGGCCAGGTTCACCGTCTCCTTGACCTCCGGCACCGCCCGCATCACCCCGAGATTGGTGACCTTGGACCAATCGGTCGGCGGCTGGTTGTAGATGCTGTGCCTGATCGCATCGAGCAGCTCCTCCTGCGTCCGCGCGGGCAAGGCGGCGACCGCGTTCATGTCGGGCTGCGGGTAGGGCTCCATGCGACCCGCGGTCGAGCGGATCTCGGGGCCCGACTGCCACGTCAACAGCAGCATCAGCTTGTTCTTGAGGCTGATCCCGTCGAGCCGCAAGAGGTAGCGCCGCAGATTGATGCTGGTATGCAGGTGGACATCCATCGGATTGCCGCCGAGGGAGCGCATGAACAGGCCGGCGGCCCCGATCGAAAGCGCCTCGCCCGCACCCTCCAAGGAAATCCCCCCGGCCAAGGCTTTCGCCATCAGCACCGGAATATCTGCAAAGACGTCGACGGCCGCGATCGCCTCTCCGAGCGCGCCGATCGCCGCCGTTTCATCCTCACCGCTGCGCTGGCGGTAGATGCGCTTCAACAGCTGATGCTCCTCGATCAGGCCCTCGATCTGCGGCAGCGGCGAGGGCATCGGATTGTTCGGCGCAACTGGCGAACGGGTCACAAAGCGCACCACCGGCCGCATCACGACCGGAAAAAACTCCTTGTCGAGAACCCCGGTCTCGAAGGCGCGCCATACCGTGCCCGGGAACATGAAGTAATGGTCATCGTTAAAATTCTTCGGGATCGCCACGCTCAGCAGCAGATCGAAGGCCTCTATGCGGGGCGCATGACTCCAGAGCCACTGGTAAAGGTGGTCTGCCTTGTTCCACTCGCCACGACCGACCGCGTTCAAGAACGCCGCTTTCGTCGCTTCGACCCCGCCCGCATCCTCCGGCTCGAATTCGAAGAGGGCGTACGGCCCCATCGCCGGATGGTGGATGTGCTTGTTGGTGAGCGCCACGTGCTGCAATACCGGGACAAACCGCTCCTCGCCCTCCAGGCGCTCGACCGTCTTCGATATCGCGTAGAGGCCTGCCAGCGGATGCAGCGGGCCGCCGTGATGACCCGGCGGCATCTCGGTGGAGCGGGTCACCGCGAGAGCCGAGGCCGTCAGCATCGTCTGCGTCGGGACCCCAGCACGCAGCTTGTCCAAGGTGCGATCGAGAATTTCACCCGGAGGAGTATCCTCGATAAACTGCACCAGCGGTTCGATGGCGTCGGAATATTGGACACGTTGCGGCATGGGCATGGTAGCTCTCCGTAATTACGATTATATTTTGTTCTCCGCGGCGGTACCCAAGGCAGCGACCTGGCATGGAAGGCTCAACGGGCCATCAAAGCAACAGACCTCTCGCTCTATGACTGTCAAACGACATACCAGAATTCCCGAGCCGGTGAGTACCAGCGATCACGATTGGCCATAGCGGCTTGCCTGGCAAGAAATTTCGAGCGCAATTGGCGCATAGGCGGCATGACTTGCCGATTGGTGGTGCGGCGGCCCGTTCCAGGGGAGCCTGCGGCTGATCGCAGCTAGTCGCCGGTAAGCGAGACCCTATTCGGAAGGATAGTATATTCAGGAAGAGATTCGAGCCATGTGCCGTCAAATGAAAAGGGAGGTTGCCATGCTGCGATGCCGACGATCTCGGGTAATGAAGCTCGCCGGCTTCTGGTTCATTCTGGTCGGCTTCCTCCCCCCGATGCCGGCGTGGGCGACGCCGGGACCGACGGAGGTGGTGCGGAATTTCTACGGCGTGCTGCTTGACGTGATGCAGCATGCAACAGCCGTGGGAGCGAAGGGCCGCTACCAGAAACTGGAGCCGATCGTGCTCGGCGCGTTTGACGTGCCGTTCATGGCGCGGCTGTCGATCGGGCCTTTATGGGCCAAGCTGCCGACCGAGCAGAAGCGGCGCGCTGCGCAAGCCTATGCCCGCTACATCACCGCCATCTACGCGACCCGGTTTGATGAGTATGCCGGCGAACGGTTCCAGGTGCTCGGTGAGCAGCAGATCAAGCATGGCACCCTGGTCAAAACGCAAATCGTCAAATCGAACGGTGAGCCAGTGTCCATAAATTACGTGCTGCACGACAACGACACCGCTTGGCAAATTCGCGACATTTACTTGTCGGGTTCGATCAGTGAGCTGGCGACGCGCCGGTCGGAGTTCGCGACGATCCTGCGCAGCAGCGGCATCGACGGCCTGATCGCCTCGCTGAACAAGAAGGCCGACGACCTCCAGAGTTGAGAGCCCTCGGGCCTGGCCTCGGCGAGCGTTGCGCGGGTCCTTCCCTCCGCCCTTCGAAGTTTTATAACGGGGCGCCGAGACCCCCGCGCTATTCTTGCGGGAGCTCGAAGCCGAGGAGAGCGCGATGGCGGAACGGCGGCTCAAACATTTCGGTTGGGGTCGTGAAGGCGAGGGTCTGACGGCCGAGGAGGAGACCGCGGCTCTCGACCGCTACCGTCGGCTGTTCGCCGTCGACCGGTTCGACGAGCGCAGCCCGCCGGCGCTTTCCGAGATCGCGTTGCGGCCGCCGCGGATCGCGGCGCCGCCGGCCTTGGCGCCGCACTGCTCGACCGACCCTTACGACCGGGTCGCCCACACTTACGGCAAGTCCTTTTCGGACTACGCGCGCGGCCTCGCCGGTCAGTACGACAATGCACCCGATGTCGTCGCCTACCCGCGCAACGAAGCCGAAGTCACTGCGGTCGCGGATTGGGCGGCCGGCGCGCAGGCCGCGCTGATCCCGTTCGGTGCCGGCAGCAGCGTTGTCGGCGGTGTCGAGCCGGCGATCGACGGTACCGCGTGCCGAGCGGCGATCTCGCTCGACCTGCGGCATCTGAACCGCGTCGTCGAAGTCGACCGGAGCTCGCGCGCCGCCCGCATCGAGGCCGGCGTCTTTGGCCCCGCGCTTGAGGCGCAGCTCAAGCCCCACGCCTTGACCCTGCGGCATTTTCCGCAGAGCTTCGAATATTCTACATTAGGTGGCTGGATCGCGACGCGTTCGGGCGGCCATTTCGCGACCCTCTATACCCATATCGATGATTTTGTCGAAAGCCTGCGCATCGTGACCCCGCGCGGCCTCGTCGAGACGCGCCGCCTACCGGGCTCCGGCGCTGGCCCCAGCCCCGACCGGCTGTTCATCGGGTCGGAAGGCATTCTCGGAGTGATCACCGAAGCGTGGATGCGGCTCCAGGACCGGCCGCGTTTCCGCGCCGGCGGCGCGGTGCGGTTCGCTGATTTCTTCGCGGCAGCGCGCGCGGTCAGAGCGATCGCCCAGACCGGCCTCTATCCCGCGAACTGCCGCATCCTCGACCGGCAGGAGGCGCACAATACCGGAGCGGGAGACGGGACGGCGGCGATCCTGGTGCTGGCCTTCGAGTCGGGCGACCACCCGATCGATGCATGGATCGGCCGCGCCTTGGAATGCTGCGCCGATCATGGCGGCACGCCCGAACACTCGGACAAAGCGGATGCGCATCGCGAAGGGGCGGCAGGAATGTGGCGGACCGCCTTCATCCGCATGCCCTATGCCCGCGAGCGCCTGGTGGGACGGGCGATCATTGCCGACACCTTCGAGACCGCGATCACCTGGGAGCGCTTCGAAGGCTTTCACGATGCGGTCAAGACCGCGACTGAATCGGCAATCCGCGAGGCGACCGGGCGGCCTGGGCAGGTGACCTGCCGGTTCACCCACGTCTACCCCGACGGGCCGGCACCCTATTTCACGTTCCATGCCCTGGGGCGGCACGGCGATTTGTTGTCGCAATGGCGGACGATCAAAAGCGCCGCCAGCGAGGCGCTGATCGCCGCGGGCGGGACGATTACCCACCATCATGCGGTCGGCCGCGACCACCGTCCGTGGTATGACAAGCAGCGACCCGAGCTCTTCGCCGCGGCGCTGCGCGCCGCGAAGCGCACGGTCGATCCGCAGGGACTGCTCAATCCCGGCGTTCTGATCGACCCTTGAAGGCCGCGAAGGCGCCGCGAATCGGTGTTCGGCTCGGCCTGCGTGGTTTCACCGCACGTTGAATGGCCCGGGACCTTTAGGCGGTTGCGACAACCGGGAGGCGGCAACACCCGCAGGCGGCATGCGTTCCGGGGAACCTGCGGCCAATTCCCCGGCAATCGCGATCCTTCGCCCGGTGTTGCGAAAAAGACGCGGCCTTATGGATGGAAATTGGCTGAGTTGCGGCCAAACTGTTGCGTAAATGCCGCACCGCTCGTCGTTCTGCGCAGATTTGCCGACAAGCGGTGTCGTTGAGACAAAAACCGTTTGCCATCGGATATGTGGATAGCGAAGATCGGTCAACGGTGGCGCGATGACCATCGTGAGACGCGTATTTTGTGGCCGGAGGTAAGGGATGAAAAGTCGCTATCTGCTAGGCGCTGGCGCAGCGCTTGCCGTGGCGTTTGGATGCGCCGAGGCGAATGCGCAATTTGCTTGGCTTGGGGGCCCGTACCCGACCCTCTTCTACGTCGGACCGGAGGGCGGGTGGACCAGCCTTTCGAACCAGAAGGACACGATCACGACGACGCCTTTCAGGGTCGACAATGGACTTGTCCCTGCCAACGGGCCTTTTTTTAGCAACTTCAACGGCAGCGCCAGATATAATAGCGGCTTCAACGCCGGCGGCCGGCTAGGGTTGCAGTATGGCCCGCTTCGCGTCGAAGAAGAATACAGTTATCGGCACAATGGGCTTTCGAGTTTTGGCGCGTTCTTCGGTCCCAACATCAACTCGGCGTTCTCGGGTAACCGCACCACCCACTCGATTATGACCAACTTCATCTACGACTTCACGATAGGCTGGCCCGTGACCCCGCATATCGGGTTCGGCATCGGCGCGGTGGACAACGTAGACTCCGTCTCACTCAACCCGGTCACCCTAAGCGGGGGGCCCTTCACGGTCAGCGGGCCCGGAGGTGTACTAGGCAGGATCGGGACAGGCACGCCTTTCCCAAACCCGACTCTTGGCGGGACCTTCCTGAAGGGAAGCAACTGGAATTTCGGCTATCAGGCGATCGCCGGTATCCGCTACGACATCAACCCGTTGCTCGCCTTTGACCTCGATTATCGCTACTTGTCGAGCACTCAGCCGACCTTCAACAACAAAGGTGTGGCCCCATTCCCGCCCTTCGGCTTCTCGGGCGTAAAATACACCTCGGGCTACAACACGCAGAACATCGTCGCCAGCTTGACGATGAAGTTCGGCGCGCCACCACCGGCTCCGCCGCCGCCGGCGCCTCCGGCTCCGCCGCCGCCGACCCACCAAGTGTATCTCGTGTTCTTCGACTGGGATAAATACAACATCACACCTGAGGGCCAGCAGATCATCCAGCTCGCGGCGAACCAATACAAATCGGGCGGTCGCGTGACGTTGCAGGTGACGGGCTTTACCGACACGACAGGATCGGCCGGCTACAACCAGCGGCTTTCCGAACGGCGCGCCAACGCTGTGGCCGCCGCTCTCGAACGCCTCGGCGTCCCGCGTAGCGACATGGTGGTCGCCGGTCGTGGCATGAACGATCTGCGCGTCCCAACACCTCCAGGCGTACGCGAGCCGCAGAACCGCCGCGTCGAGATCGTCTTCCCGTAAAAGCGGTCTCCTCCCTTGCAAGTTCCGGGGGCCCAGTTCCGCCCCCGGCAGCCGCCGCGGATAACCGCGGCGGTTTTCTTTTGGGACAAACCAAACCGGACGAGACGCACAATGCGCCTAAACGAATCGATCGCTTCGGTCCGTCCGGCGGGAGGTCCGATTCCGGTGAGCGCACGGTTTCGGCCTTACCCACGCTTGGCTATGGCGAGAGCGACGATGATCATTCGCCCGTTTTAGGAGTAGCGCAGCCGGTCAGCAGCCGGGTTTTGGCGAGTCGGTATTCCGGTTGGCTGACCGCCACCGCCAATTGCAACCGTTTACGGGCGTTTCTTCGATAATTCTTACCTCACACCAGCCAAGCCGTGATATTATAAGTGTGCGGCTGGAGGTCGCAACTAATGCGGCGGTTATGTTTGGTTGCACTCCCTTCGAGTGCGAGAAAAACGGCGCGTCGTTATTTTGATCCAGGAGTTCCCTCATGAAGGCGCTAATCTCGGCGTTTGCGTTGCTCACATTTGTTGCCGGTACCGCGTTGCCCGTCGAAACCTATGCCCAAGCTGCGGGGTCCCCGCAGACTATGGCCCCGGACACCTCGACTTCGACGGCTCCAACGACCTCGACCAAGAAGAAGAAATCCTCAAAGTCCCACCATGCCAAAAAGAAGTCGAAGAAGTCCTCCACGGCACAGACCAGCTCAGCCAAGCAAAAGCACTCGCACCACAGTGTCAGCTGACGCAGCCCTCTTGGTCATCAAGTCGCGGTAGCACTGGTTCCGGCGGTCCGCACTGCCGCCGTCGGCCTCACCGGAAAGGGTCAGTTCGACGGCGGCGGGCTCATTGTGGGTTCGTGGGTTTGCGGCGGAGCGTCTCTCTTCGAGTAAAGAACTTCGCGCGCACCGATATTGACACGGCGTGACTCGCCTGGGCACGCTGCCTGGGTTCCGAGCAGTCCAGGGAAAGCGGGTCTATGCCGGTCATCAACCGAATCGCCGATTTTCACGTCGAGATGATGGCGTGGCGGCATCGGCTCCACGCTCATCCCGAGACTGCTTTCGAAGAACACAAAACCGCCGAATTCGCTGCGGAACTCCTCCACTCTTTCGGGATCCCGGTCGAGCGCGGCGTCGCCAGGACGGGTGTCATCGGCACGCTCAAAGGGTCGGTGCCGGGCCGGCGCGCGATCGCATTGCGCGCCGACATGGATGCGCTGCACATCGAGGAACAAAACGACTTCCCGCATGCCTCGCAACATCACGGCCGGATGCACGCCTGCGGTCACGACGGCCATACCGCGATGCTGCTGGGCGCGGCCAAATACCTCGCCGAAACGCGGAATTTTGCCGGCACGATCTACTTCATCTTCCAACCGGCCGAGGAGAACGAAGCCGGCGCGCGTCTGATGATCGAGGAAGGGATGCTCGACCGCTGCCCCGTCGAGGCAGTCTATGGCATGCACAATTGGCCGGAGCTGCCGGTCGGACAATTCGCCATCCGCCACGGCCCGATGATGGCTGCCTTCGATATTTTCGAGATCTCGATCAAAGGTCGCGGCGCGCATGCGGCAATGCCGCATCTTGCGGTCGATCCGATCGTCGCCGCAGCGCAAGTCATATCCGGGCTGCAGACGATTGCCAGCCGCAACGTCGACCCGCTCGAAAGCGCCGTGGTCAGCGTCACCCAAATTCATGGCGGCGATACCTGGAACGTGATTCCTGAAAGCGTGGTTCTGCGCGGGACGAGCCGCTCGTTCAGTCCGGCTGTGCGGGATCAGATCGAGCCGGCCATCCGGCGTATCGCCGACGGCGCCTGCCGGGCCTGTGGCGCCGAAATGCAGCTGCGGCATGAGCGGCGCTATCCGCCAACGCTCAATACCGCGGCGGAAACCGAGATTGCGGCTGGGGCGGCAGCGTCCCTCGTGGGCGAGGGCAATGTCAGGCGTGATTTCATGCCGAGCATGGCCGCTGAAGATTTTGCCTACTTTCTCGAGAGGAAACCGGGGGCCTACATCTGGATCGGCAACGGCAGCGCCGGACTGGGCGGGGTGCTGCACAACCCGCATTACGATTTCAACGATGCCGTGCTGCCTCTCGGCGCGAGCTATTGGGTGCGGCTCGCCGAAGGGGTGCTGGCAAGAGAGTAAGAGATCCTGCGACGGTTGCGAGGCGCTCGGCTTCTCGAACTCTGTCGAGATGGCGCAAAGAAGACATACGGCCCTTCACCGCGCGTTAACCGAGGGAAGTGGTATAAGACTCGCCGAAACGATGCGTCAGTGGTGAAATCGCGCCTTGTCGCTTCGCTTATTTCGGTTGTTCGGTTGCTTCATAGGCTACCATTACGCTTGCCAAGACAGGCTCGCCCCTATATCATGCGAGCCAGTCGAGTGGAGGACGAGCGGAGAAAATCGCGTGCTCCGGGGAACATATCGACCCGCTCCACCGTTTATGGTGGGCGGAGCCCGTCGCAAGACCAGAGGTCCGCTGCGTCGTAGCGAAGACTGCAACATAGGGGTTGAAAGATGAGGCATCTGTCGAGCGGCGTAGCGGTCGCCGCGTTGCTGATAACTTCCGCTCTGATATGGCCGCAGAGTAGCGCCGCAGAACAGCTGGCGGCAGCCTCGGCGTCGGATGCGAGTACGACGTCAGCGATGCCGCCTACGCATCGCCGTGCGCGCACCCAACACCACATGGTGAAGCACGACGCGGCGGCCGGCCACAGGATGGCGAAGTCGAACCCTAACACGATGGCCAATCAGCTCAACCAGCAGGAACTCTCGCGGCTTCAGACGGGCAGTTCCATGGCACCCCCACCCCCTGCCGCCGAGCCGACAAGCAAGTTGCAGGGCCCTCGGCCGTCCAGCGGGCGATAAACGCGGCCGCCTCCGCAGAAGCCTTTGTAGGCACAGTAATCGTCCGACCACGTCCATTAAGGACCGAGAGAGAGGATCGCAGACATGAAACATCTTTTGACCGGTGTGGCGGTGGTCGCCGCGCTCGCGTTCGCGGCACCCGTTTGGGCGCAACCAGCCAATCCGTCCGGTGGGAACTCTATGGGAATGCCGGGTCCCAACATGGGCGGTCCGGGACTGACGCCTTACAGCTCGGGCCCAAACCCGGGCGGATCGGCGCTGTCTGGTCCGCGGACGGCGCCGCCTGCGGCAATGGCTCCTTCGGCAGCGCCGCCGATGTCCGATACGACCTCGGCAATGCCGCCAAAGCACCGGGCGGCACACCACGCTTCCCACGGCAAAGCGCCGCATCATCCCAGCCGCTTCCCAAACTTGCAGGGTAATGTCGCCAATCAGTTGAATCAGGCAGAGCTCGGCCGCCTGCAATCGGGCGACTTCTCGCCTCCTCCACCTCCTCCGGGTCCCGGCATGTCGCCACCGCCCTCGCAAGACGCTGCTAGGGCACCGGGACGGATGCCCGCAGGAGGCAGGGCGACCTCGACCGGACCAACAGGCCGATAGCCCTAACCTGCATCAGAAGGCTCGGTAACCCTCGACCGGGCCTTCTAGCATCGGTTAGCGTCTGATTTTTTCGGGTTTCGACCCGGCCCGGCCAGAGGGTCTCAGGCCGGTACATGTCACGTGCTCGTCACGGGTCCGCGCCGCCGAGCTACCCGTTCCATGTCGTCGAGCAGATCATGCAGGGCCTGGTCGGCGACATAAGCCATCTTGGCGAATGCCCGCAGAAAACTGTCGGTGCGCGGCAGCTGGAAGAGCGTCTCGTCGCCGTCCTTGCCCTTCGCTGCGCTGATCAGCACGACATTGTCGAAGGGCTGCAGCATCAGCTCCTCAAGAGCTTTGCCGGGACCGGTTACATATTCGACGACGCGATAGCGCTCGGAAGTGCGCGCCTCCTGTAGGATCGACATTCGGTAAGCAGCCCGCGTCGTCGCCGCCTCGATCAGGGCTCGAGCGAAGGGGCGCAGAAAACTCTCGTCGAAGCCAAGAATCGCCGTCGGGCGCTCGTCACTAACCGAAGAGCGCATCTCGAGGGCAGCCCAAAGCGAGGCGCGTCCGCTAAAATAATCGGCCGAGGCGAGATCGAGGTTGATCGAATCGATGGGCATCGGCGGAGAGATCGAGCGCGGCGACAAAAAGGCGAAACAGGCCGGCTCCCGCTTTAGGGATATATTCGTTGTCGCTTCGAGGTTTCGGTCGGTGATCGCGGGACTGTCGGCCATGGCGAAACCCAGTTCGGAAAGGCGGTACCTCGGATGACGGTCTCGTCTCGCTTGCCGGTCCGCGACCTCTAAGGAGAACTCCCCGTCTCCGTCACAATGGATAGGCTGCTCCGGCCGAGTTTGTCAAAGTGTAACAGAAGATTGCCGCAATCTGCGGCCTTTGGCCGCGAGCGTCGGGACGAACCTTGCTTAACTATGATCTTTTACCGAAACGCCAATTTTCGCGAAACCACTCGAACAATCGCCAAGGTCGGGCAGGGACTTTCAGAATAGAAATATTCACCGGCGGAATGGGATAAACCGCGGGGCACCCGAATCGCCGGAAGGCTCATCTGGATTCCCCCTCTATCGATTCCTCGGCGGATAACCATTCGATTTCGGCCCGCTCGATCAACCTTTTTAGCTCGGCGCGACGTTTGAGCGCGTCAGCGAGGGCAAGACCATTGCCCCCGGGCGGTCGCGCCAGGGCGCGATCGAGTGCCTCGCGTTCCACCGTCAACCGCGCGATCATTTCCTCGGCCCGGCGCGCCACCTGACGCAGCGGCTTGAGCTCGCGCCGACGCTCTGCGGCAAGGCGCCGGGCTGCCCGTCGACTGCCGGAGCCAGGCTCGCTCGAGCGGGCGGCGTCCCCCGATCCAGCGCCGTCGAGTACCTGACGCTCGTAATCATCGAGATCCCCCTCGAACGGCCGGACCGTTCCATCCGCGACGAGCCAAAGCCGGTCGGCGACCAGCTCGAGGAGGTGCCAATCATGGCTCACCAGCACCACCGCGCCGGGGAAGTCGTTGATCGCCTGGACCAGCGCTTCGCGGGTCTCGATGTCGAGATGATTGGTCGGCTCATCGAGGATCAACAGAGCGGGGGCCTCGTACGTGACGAGGGCGAGATTCAGCCGCGCCCGCTCGCCGCCGGAGAGGTCCCCGACTGCAACAAAGGCCTTTTCCTGGCCGAAACCGAACCTGCCGAGCCGAGCCCGTACCATTTCCGGCGGTTGGTCGGGCATCAGCCCAGAAAGGTGATCGAAGGCCGAGGCTTCGGGCCGCATCTCCTCGATCTGGTGTTGGGCGAAAAAGCCACAGGCGAGCTTTGGAGATCGCGTGATTTGTCCTGCCGTCGGAGCAAGACGCCCGGCGAGCAGGCGAGCCAATGTCGTCTTGCCGTTGCCGTTGGCGCCGAGGAGCGCGATCCGATCGTCGGGGTCGAGCCGCAGATCGAGCCGCGACAGCACCGGCTTCCCCGGGACATAGCCGACCGCGGCTCGATCGAGCGCGATCAGCGGCGGGTTCAGCTGTGGCGGATCCGGGAAGACGATGCGTGCCGGCGCCTCCTCGGCGGGGAGAACGATCGGTTCGAGCCGGGCCAATGCCTTGAGCCGGCTTTGCGCCTGGCGCGCCTTTGTCGCCTTGGCACGAAAGCGGTCGACAAAACCCTGCAGTCGCTGGCGTTCGAAGGTCTGCCGCCGCGCCAACGCTTCGAGGCGCCACGCCGCTTCCGTGCGGGCTCGCAGATAGGCGTCGAAGCTGCCGGAATAAGCCGTCAGTTTTCCGTGTTGGAGATGCAAGGTTACCGTGGTCAACGCGTTGAGGAAACGGCGATCGTGACTGACCAGGATCAGAGTGCGGCGATAGTTGCGCAGAAAGCGCTCGAGCCACAGCGCGGCTTCGAGATCGAGATGATTGGTCGGCTCGTCGAGCAGCAGCAGATCGGGCTCGGCGAAGAGGATCGCCGCCAGCGCGACACGCATGCGCCAGCCGCCCGACAGATCTCCTATCGGCCGGCGCTGCATCGCGTCGTCGAGGCCGAGCCCCGCCAGGATGCGCGCGGCCCGGCTCGGCGCCGAATGGGCATCGATCTCGACGAGCCGGGCCTCGATCTCGGCGGCCCGCAGCGGCTCCGCCCCGGCCTCCCGCTCGGCGAGCAGGCGGGCACGCTCACGGTCCGCAGCAAGGACCGTTTCGAGCGCGCTCGCCTCGCCGCCCGGCGCTTCCTGCGCCAGAAAACCAATCCGATGCCCGCGCGGCAGCTCGACCGACCCGCCGTCCGGCTGCACGGCGCCACGGATCAGGTCGAGCAGAGTCGATTTGCCGGCGCCGTTGCGTCCGACAAGCCCGACCTTGCTACCCTCGGCGATCTGCGCGCTCGCTTGGTCGAGCAAAGTCAGCCCGCCGATGCGGTAAGTCAGGCCGGAAAGGGTCAGCATGGCGGTGTGTTATCACATCCGATCGGCGCGGTGCGATGAGCCGTTCGGGGACGGTCCGTGTCGGCATTTCCGGCTGGACCTATGGCGGCTGGCGCGGGAGCTTCTATCCACCCGGATTGCCTCCTTCCGACGAGCTCGGCTATGCCAGCCGGCGGGTCGACACGATCGAGATCAACGGCACCCATTATTCGCTCCAGCGCCCCGATTCCTTCGGCAGATGGCATGACGAGACGCCGGAGGGCTTTGTCTTTGCCGTCAAGGGCAGCCGGTTTATCACGCACTTGAAATCCAGAGCCTCGTCCGAAATAACCGCTGGCGTAAAGCTCCTCGGAGCCGTGCAGCCGCAGATAGACGAAGTCCGCAGTAATGTCCTCGGCATACGGCCACGCCACCGAGTCGGCGAAAACGAGGGCCATCCGATGCCGGCGCAACAGCGCCACGAAGGCGGGGTCGATAAAGCTCGGGTGGCGGATCTCGATTGCATGCCGCAAATCCCGCCTGTGTTCGGTCCGCGTCCAGGCACGGCCGGAGAGGCGCTCGTCGTGTCGTTCGGCAAGGGCCGCCGCCGTCTCGGTGTCGCTGGGCAGCAAGGCGAAGAAATGTTCGAAACGCCCGCGGTCAAATCTGAACCGCGGTGAAAATTGCCAAAGAAAAGGCCCCAGCTTCCAGCTCCATGATGTCGAGACGCCGCTCGCCAACTTCTTTGCCTCCGGCGTGTTGCGGCTCGAGGAGCTTCAGCAGGGCAATAACAGGCCAGTTCGGCCGGCTGGCCACGCCCCTTGCGGCACACAACCACGGATCGAGGTCGGTGGCCGAGGCGTGCGTCTCGTAGCTGCGGTTCACCCCTGGAAATCGCGTTCGCCATTGCGGACCGGCGATCCGCGCACCGGACGCCCCAGCATCTCGTCACGCAGCCCATAATATGGACAACATCTTGACCACAATCTCGACCCGCTAGCGGAGCTTGGCTTTCAGCGAATGCGCGTCGGCCGGGGCGCGGACCTTGGCGTCGTTGTCGAAATACACATAGACCTCGCGGGCGCCGTGGCGGGGCGGCTTCATCTCGGGGGCGATCAGCTGCGCGTCGTTGGGCTCCAGGCCTCGGGTCCACAGCCTGATCCGCGCCGCCCAATGCAGTACGAGCCAGAGTTCCGAGACACCGCTGTCGGCGCGCTCGCACGAATATTTCACCCGTGAGAACAGATCATCTGGCAGACACTCAAAGGCGGGCTCCCGGAATTTGGCAACCGTCTGCCGCACCGAACTCACGCGCCCCGGATGGAGCCGTGAATCGGCGTATACGACCCCCCGACATTCGTGTGGACGCCGAGACGCGGTGCTATGGTAAACGGCGGAATCGGGATAGAATTTATCCGTGAACTCCGGGGTTCCCGAGCGAGTCGAGCGGCGGCTGGCGGCGATCGTGGCGGCCGATGTCGCGGGCTATTCGCGGCCGATGGGCGAGGACGAGGAGGGCACGCACGCGGCGTTGACCGCGCTGCGCCGCGAAGTGTCGGACCCCAAGATCGGCGAGCACCGTGGCCGCATCGTCAAGACCACCGGAGACGGGCTGCTCGTCGAGTTCGCCAGCGTCATCGATGCGGTGCGCTGCGCGGTCGAGGTGCAGCGCGATATGGCGTTGCGCAATGACGCCGTCCCCAAGGAGCGCCGCATCGAATTCCGCATCGGCATCAATCTCGGGGACATCATCATCGACGAGCACGACATTTACGGCGACGGCGTCAATGTCGCGGCCCGGCTCGAAGCATTGGCCGAGCCGGGCGGGATCTTCGTCAGCCGCGTCGTGCGCGACCAGGTCCGAGACAAACTCGATTTTGGCTTTGAGGATCTGGGCGAGCAGCAGGTCAAGAACATCGCGAGGCCAGTGCGCGTCTACCGCATTCCGCTGGCCGAGACGGCGCGGACGAAAGCGCCATTGCCATTGCCTGACAAGCCCTCGCTCTCGGTATTGCCGTTCCAGAACATGACTGGCGATGCCGAGCAGGACTATTTCGTCGACGGCATCGTCGAGGAGATCACTACGGCGATTTCGCGCCTGCCGTGGCTGTTCGTGATCGCCCGCAATTCGAGCTTCACATACAAGGGCCGCGCCATCGATGTGAAGCAGGTGGCGCGCGAATTGGGGGTGCGCTACGTCCTCGAAGGCAGCGTGCGCAAAGCCGGCAACCGCGTGCGCATCACCGGCCAGCTGATCGACGCCGCTAGCGGCGCGCACATCTGGGCCGACCGCTTCGACGGCGCCCTCGACGACATCTTCGAATTGCAGGACCAGGTGGCGAGCAGCGTCGTCGGCGCTATCGAGCCCAAGCTGCGCCAATCCGAGATCGAGCGAGCCAGCCGCAAGCCGACTGAAAACCTTGACGCCTACGATCTCTATCTGCGGGCGCGCGCGGAATATCAGAAGGTTACGCGACAGAGTGTCTGCGCTGCCATCAAATTGCTCAAACGGGCGCTTGCCAATGATCCGGCCTATGCACCGGCCGCCGCGATGGTTGCGTTATGCCGCTATATCCAAAGGATCGAGGGCTGGCATTCGCTTTCCGATGCTGAAACGGCCGAGGCAATCCATATGGCGCGACAAGCGCTGGAGACAGGCAAAGATGACCCCGATGCTCTTTGGATGGCTTCGCTGGCTCTGTCTGGGCTAACTGGCGATCATGACTCGGCTGCTTCCGCCATCGATCGCGCTCTAACGCTGAACCCGAATTCGGCGCATGCTTGGCAAGCAAAGGGATATTTATGCTGCTTTCGTAAGCTTTCGGATCCCGCAATCGAAGCCTTCGAGCGCGCGATACGGCTCAGCCCGCTCGATCCTTTCGGCTGGGCTTTTACTGGCGGCATCGCGTTCGCTTATTTGGCAGCGGAGCAATACGAGAGGGCGATAGAGTGGGCCGATCGCTGCCTTCGTGAACAGCCACGTTACGGCTCCCTGTTCCGGGCGAAGGCGGTCTCCTACGCCCATCTCGGTCGAATTTCAGACGCGCGCGACGCGCTCTCGCGATTACTTGAGCTTCAGCCCGGGCTAACCATCACCAAGCTAACGCTGCCGAGCCTGGTTCCAGAACTCGCCGCCGTGTACCTCGAGGGCCTGCGCAAGGCCGGGCTGCCGGAAGAGTGATGGGCTGATCGACCTGAGCCCTTAATAGAGGACCACCGAAGGTTGGCGCACGTCGCTTGAACACCTATGTTATAACAAAGTTATACGTGAAGAGGGTGTAATGCGGGCGGCAGTGCGCAAATTGGGTAATTCGTCAGGGGTCATCATTCCGAAATCGTTGCTTCGCGAGCTCGGAGTGGGCGAGGGCGATCCGGTCGAGATGACGCTGGAGGCGGGGCGAATCGTCCTCGTTCCAATAAAGCGGCGCGCGCGGGCAGGCTGGTCAGAAGCCTCGCACGCCATCGCCGAAGAACGCGAAGACTCGCTCGTTTGGCCCGAGTTCGCTAACGCCGAAGACGACACCCTGATCTGGTGAGGCCGTTTGGCGCGCCGGGAAGCGGGGCTGCGGCGCCGCCCATCGTGGCCATCCGTCGTGGGGAAATCTGGCTCGCGGCGCTCGATCCGACAAGCGGTGCGGAAATACAAAAGACCCGACCCTTTGTCGTCGTCTCCCCGCCGGAGATGCATGACTTTCTGCGCACCGTCACAGTCGCGCCGATGACCACCGGCAGCCGTCCGGCGCCCTATCGCATACCGCTCCGGTTCCGCGGCAAAGACGGCCTCATACTGCTGGATCAAATGCGAACGCTCGACAAGCAGCGCCTCGTGCGCCGCCTCGGGACTGTGGCGGGCAACACTCTCGCTCTCACCCTCGCCGCCTTGCGTGAGATGTTCGAGGAGTAGCCCGGCCTCTCCGGTGCTATGGTAAACGGCGGAATCGCGGTAGCATCGCCGCCATGAACTCCGGGCAAGAGCGCATCGAGCGGCGGCTGGCGGCGGTCCTGATTGCCGATGTCGCGGGCTATTCGCGGCTGATGGAGGAGGACGAGGGAGGGCACGCACGCGGCATTTGACCGCGCTGCGCCGCGAAGTGTCGGACCGCAAAATCGGCGAGCACCGCGGGCGCATCGTCAAAACCACCGGCGACGGGCTCTTGGCCGAGTTTGCGAGCGTCGTCGATGCCGTGCGCTGCGCAGTCGAGCTGCAGCGCGGCATGGCATTGCGCAATGACGGTGTCCTCAAGGAGCGCCGCATCGAGTTCCGTATCGGCATCAATCTCGGCGACATCATCATCGACGAGCACGACATTTACGGCGACGGCGTCAATGTTGCGGCGCGGTTGGAGGCATTGGCCGAGCCGGGCGGGATCTGCGTCAGCCGGGTCGTGCGCGACCAGGTGCGCGACAAGGTCGATTTCGGCTTTGAGGATCTGGGCGAGCAGCAGGTCAAGAACATCGCAAGGCCGGTGCATGTCTCCCGCATTCCGCTGGCCGAGACGGCACGCACGAAGGCGTCCTTGCCATTGCCCGACAAGCCGTCGCTCGCGGTATTGCCGTTTCAGAACATGACGGGCGACGCCGAGCAGGACTATTTTGTCGACGGCATTGTCTTAAGAGATTATCACAGCAATTTCGCGCCTGCCTTGGCTGTTCGTGATCGCGCGCAATTCGAGCTTCATTTATAAGGGCCGCGCGGTCGACGTGAAGCTGGTGGCGCGCGAGCTGGGCGTGCGCTGTCCTCGAAGGCAGCGTGCGCAAAAGCCGGCAACCGCGTACGCATCACCGGCCAACTGATCGACACGACGACCAGCGCACATATCTGGGCCGACCGTTTCGACGGCGCGCTCGACGACATCTTCGAATTGCAGGACCAGATGGCGAGCCACGTAGTCGGCGCGATCGAGCCGAAGCTTCGCCGATCCGAGATCGAGCGGGCGACGCGTAAGCCGGCCGAAAGCCTCGATGCCTTATGATATGTATCTGCGTGCACGCGCGAAATTTCAGACGCTGACCGAGGAAGGAAGCCGCGAGGCAATTACGCTCCTCCGAGGAGCGCTTGCCATCGATCCATCTTATGCGCCAGCCGCCGCAATGATCGGGTGGTGCCGGGAACCTACGAAGGGTTCAGGGCTGGGGACCGGGCTCGAATATGGAGATTGCGGAGACTGTGCGTCTGGCCCGGCTGGCTGTCGATACCGGCGACGACGACCCGGACGTCCTTTGTATGGCCGCCATTCCATTGATAAATTTCGCTCGGGACATTCCCCAAGCAAAGGCAGAATTGGGGTTGAGTGAGTGCATCGCTGCGCAATCATGTGTGCCGAGGCTATGTGGTGGCGTTGCCACCGCCGCATAATCGAGATTATCTGTTGGGGCAGGGTATTCCGGTCGCCCATATCATGGGGCCGGGCAAGTTCGGCCGGGCGGCGCTAAAGCCCGACGCGCAACGGCTCGCGGACGAAACGATCCGCTACGCGCGCTCGCGAACCGGAGCGGACCCCTCGGCCGGTTCCGCTACCGCGCGGTAGAGATGCAGGGCGGCGCTGCGGAGGCCCGGAATGCCGCGTTTATCAAACGCCACCTCCCAACCCGCCAGCTCTTCATCGGAGAGCATATAGCGCTGACATGCCTCCGCCCGGCTTATGACCCCCATCCGGGTAGCGACGACCACGGCGGCCTTGCGGCGAGACGACCATCTCTGCGTATCAGGCGGCGGCAGTTCAAGGGTTGCTTCGCCCGAATTCCCGGCGATGCGGTAACTGGATCCCTGCATGGATTGTCGGTCTGGCACGAAGGTTCGGCACACTACCTTTGGGCAATACCCATGAGACTCGATCGGCCGCTGTTTATTCCGCTGCCATTCAGGTCGCTGCCCCGTGTCCGGGGCATGTTCTCAGCAATTGCTCGAAGACGGCAGCTTTTCCGCGGCCGAACGGCGTGGTGTGGCAGATTGACGCTGTCTTGTCGAAACGGCGCCGGTCGACTTGGCCGGTCGATTCGGCGCCCATCCGGCGGCTGCCCAATTCGACCGGCTCACCCCCATTAGGCCAGCCTCAGATTTCCGGGCGAGAAACGGCCTCGCGCCGCGTCCTGCAAAGCGGCATTTACCCTTCGGGCACTTCTGGAGGTTAGACTTCCTCCTTTGCGATCTTTATTGGCCTCCCAAAGGGAAATCACCCGATGTCCGTCAGCTCTCCCGACCGGCGCACCCTCCTGCGGCTCCTCCTCGCCACCACCGCCCTCGGTGTCGGGCGGGCCCGTGCCGCGGTCGCCTCCGAGATTACGGCGCCGGTGGAACAACTCCATGCCGGCCTGATGACGATCATGAAGGCCGGCAAGACGGCACCCTTTGGGCAGCGCTACGAAACGATCGCGCCGGTGATCGGCCGGACTTTCGATCTCGAGGCAATTCTGCGGCAGGTCATCGGCCCGCGTTTGACCTCACTGCCCGCCGATCAGCAGATGGCGCTGGCCGATGCCTTCCATCGTTACACGATTGCCTCCTATGTCGCCAATTTCGACACCTATTCGGGGCAACGCTTCGAGATCGTGCCTGCCGTCAGGGCCGTCGGCAACGACCGCGTCGTTGAGACCCGGATCGCTTCGCCCGGCAGCAGGGTGCACGTGCTGGACTATGTGATGCGTCAGGAGGGGAGCGGGTGGAAGGTGGTCGACGTGCTCGCGGAGGGTGCGATCAGCCGCGTGGCCTCGCAACGCTCAGAAATGCGCTCTCTGCTCGCCGATGGCGGCGGCGCCGGGGTGCTGGTCAGTTTGCGGCAGAAGACCGCCGAATTGTCGGGAGGCATTTTGCAGTAGCCCTGCCGGCGCGGCCGGACTATCACCTGCGCGTAGCCGACCGGGGGCGGTTGCCCCGAAAGACTGATCTTCCGATATAGGCCGAGTCGGCCGCCCATCGGCCGCCCATCGACCGCCGCATGCGACACCGCCTCGGATTCTTATGACATTTCCGGCCCTGCTCGTCGGCCTGGTCGATTTTTGCCGGCGCAACGCTCTCTCCGTGATCCTGGCAGGCGTAATCCTGGTGATTTTCTCCGGGTGGTACGCGGCTGGTCATCTTGGCATCACGACGGACACCGACGAGATGTTCGCAGCGAGCCTGCCGTGGCGGCAGCGGGCCCAGATGTTCAAGAAGCTGTTTCCGCAATTCCAGGATCTTCTGGTCGCCGTCATCGACGCAAAAGAACCGGAAGAGGCGGACGCCACCGCCGCCTCGCTCGCCGAGGCGCTGGCCGGCGACCGCGAGCATTTCCTGACCGTTCGGCGCCCCGATTCATCGACCTTCCTCAAGCAGGAAGGGCTGCTCTACCTCGAGACCACTCAGCTCGAATCGCTGATCGAGCGCATGATCGACGCTCAGCCCTTTCTCGGCGAGCTCGCCAAGGATCCCAGCGCGCGCGGATTGTTCGGGGCGCTTTCCCTGTTGGGGACTGGAGTGGAGCAAGGCCAGGTCAATCTCGCGCCCTACCGGACGGCCTTGGCCGGCTTTCACGATGCGATGGCGAGTGCTCTCGCCGGCCATCCACACCCGCTATCCTGGATCCGGCTGCTCGGCGGCGAACTGGCGGACCTCGGCGGCCGTTACAAATTCGTCCTGCTGCAACCCAAACTCGACCACACCAGGCTTGAGCCGGGCGGCGCGGCGACAGTGGCCATCCGCAACGCCGCGAGCAGCCTCGAATTCGTCAAATCGGGAGAAGCCCGGGTGCGCATCACCGGGAATGTGGCGCTGGCCGACGAGGAGTTCGCCTCAGTGGCCGAGGGTGCAGCGACGGGACTAATCGGGAGCATCGTGCTGATCGCGTTGTGGCTCTTCCTGGCCGTCCATTCCTGGCGGCTGATCGCTCCGATCCTGATGACGCTTGGGCTCGGCTTGATGCTGACCCTGTTGTTCGCCGCTGCCGCGGTCGGAACCCTGAACCTGGTCTCGGTCGGTTTCGGCATCCTCTTCGTCGGCATCGCGGTGGACTTTGCGATCCAGTTCTCGGTGCGCTATCGCGAGATGCGCTTGCTGTTTCCCGAGGCGGCCCGTTCATTGGCAGAAACCGGCCGCCGGGTAGGCGGGCAGATTTTGGTGGCGTCCGCGGCTACGGCGGCGGGCTTTCTTGCTTTCGTGCCGACCGATTTTCGCGGCGTGGCGGAGCTGGGGCTGATCGCCGGCGTCGGCATGCTGATCGCGTTTTTGTGCACAATGACTTTCCTGCCGGCCGCGATAAGCCTCCTTCGGCCACACGGCGAGAGGACCGAGGTCGGCTTCCGCTGGGCGGTGCCGCTGGACGAAAGGGTCCGTCGCCGCCGCACGCCGCTGCTCGTCGTGTTCGGCGTACTCGGGTTGCTGGGCCTCCTTCTGCTCCCGCGGATCGCCTTCGATGCCGATCCGCTGCATACCAAAAACCCGAACACCGAGGCGATGCAAACCTTGTACGACCTCGGGGATTCGCCGCTGACCAACCCGTTCACGATCGACATTTTGGCCGCCGACCCCGCCGCTGCCGCCAGGCTGGCGGAACGGTTGAAAAAGCTGCCCCTGGTTTCGGGTGTGCTGTCGATCAACACCTTTGTGCCGCAGGACCAGGAGGCCAAGCTGGCTTTGATCGCCGACGCCGCCACCCTGATGGGTCCGAGCCTTGCGCCTTACGACACCCCCGCGCCGCCGACCGCGGGCGAGGTCCGGGCGGCTGCCAAGAGCGCGCACGACAAGATCGCGCCGGCGCTGGCGAAGCTGCCGGGCGATCAGGTGCTGGCCGCGATCGACGAGGATCTGGCCAAACTGGCCGCTGCGCCCGATGCGGTGGTGATTGCGGCCGACCGGGCGCTGACCCACTTTTTGCCGGCCCAGCTCGACCAGCTGCGCAAGTCATTGGAGGCCCAACCGGTTACATTGCAGACGATCCCGCCGGATCTGGCCCGCGATTGGCTGCTGCCGGACGGGCGCGCGCGGGTTCAGGTCCTGCCGAAGCCTGAGGCCGGCAATACCAAGGGGCTCGCTGATTTCGTGGCGCAAGTGACCGCGGTCGCACCCGACGCCGGCGGCTCCGCCGTCACGATCGAGGAGACCAGCGCGACGATCGTCGGCGCCTTCCGCTCAGCGGCGATCTACGCCGTGATCTCGATCGCGATCATCCTGTTCATCGCCTTGCGGCATGTGCTCGACATGTCCCTGGTGCTGGCGCCGCTGTTGCTGTCGTCGCTTATGACCGTCGTGGTTATCGTGCTCGCCGGGCTGCTCTTGAACTATGCAAACATCATTGCGCTGCCGCTGCTGCTCGGTGTCGGCGTCTCCTTCAACATCTATTTTGTGATGAACTGGCGGGCGGGCCAGACCTCGGTACTAGGATCGGCGACGGCGCGGGCGATCCTGTTCTCGGCATTGACGACCGGCACCGCGTTCGGCTCGCTGGCGCTGTCGGGGCATCCCGGCACGGCCAGCATGGGGACATTGCTGCTGATCAGTCTCGCCTGCACTTTGGTCGCGAGCCTCGTCTTTATCCCGGCGTTGCTGGCTGCGGTGCCGCGGCCTCGCCGTCCTCTGCCTTAACCCTCCCGGCGCGCGAGCGGGGGAGGGAACGCCACGGGCTATGCAAAGCGCGAAACGTCGACCGCCTTTTCGGTGATGAATTCGAGCAATGCCGGGGTGCCTTCTCGGGTTTTCTCGATGCCGCGGCGGATCGCCGGCACGATCTGTTCGGGCTCGCTGACGCGCTCGCCATAGCCGCCCAGCGCCCGGGCAAAATCAGCGTAATTGCCGCTGATGTCGGTCGAACGGTACTTCTCGGTCGCCACCGGCATGACCTTCAACTCTATCGCCATCGAGAAATTGTTCATCAGGATCGACAGGATCGGGAGGCGCTCGCGCACCGCCGTCTCGAAATCCATGCCGGTAAAGCCGATCGCTGCATCGCCCCACACATTGATGCACAGCTTGTTCGGCGCGGCCAGCTTCGCGCCCATCGCGAGGCCGAGCCCGTAGCCGAGCTGGGTCGTCTTGCCCCAGCCGATATAGCTGAGGGGCGTCTCGCTGACCCAGAACGGCGACAGCTGGTCGCGCGGGCTGCCGGCGTCGTGGGTGATGATCGTCTCCTTGACGTCGACCGCGTGCAGCAATTCCCAGATCACCCGGTACGGCGACAGCGGCGTGGTGTTCTGGGTCAGGCGCGGCATCCATTGCTCCATCCACTCCTTCTTCAGCGAGCTGATGCCGCGAGTCACACCGTCGAGCCGGCCTCGAGGCTTGCCGCGCAGCCGATCCTTCACCTCCTCGAGCAACGCGTCGAGCGTCAGCCCGGCATCGCCGACCGCCGCCAATTCGACCGCCACGTCCTTGTTGATGTCGGTCGAGTCGAGCGTCGCGTGGGCGATGCGCATGCCCTTCGGCATCGGGGTCGCAAAGCTGGAGCGCGTGAAGCTGCAGCCGATGCCAAAGACGAGATCGGCGTTCTGCAGAAAGGTGTGGAGCTGCTTCGAGATCCCGATCCCGCCTGAACCCAGCGCCAGCGGATGGTTTTCGGGGAATGCGCTCTTGCCCGGCAGGGTCGTCATGACCGGTGCCTCGAGTAGCTCGGCGAGCTGCTGCAGCTGCTTCCACGCCTTGGCATAATGGATGCCCTGGCCGGCGACGATGACCGGGCGCTGGGCCTCGACCAGCGCGGCGGCGATCTCGGAAACCGAGCGCGGATCGGGGCCGCTCTTCAGCCGCGGCGTCTTCTGGTACTCGATCGGCCCGCTAATCTCCTCGCGCAGCAGGTCAGACGGGAACTCGATCAGCACCGGCCCCGGCCGCCCGTTCTTGACCTGCGTGAAGGCGCGACGCAGCGCCTCCTCGGTGGCGCTTGGCACCGTCACCTGCTCGATCCATTTGGTGACGTTGCGGTAGTTGAGCGCTGCGTTGAAATTGGGGCGGACCTGGTTGACGTTCCGGGCATAGCCGGCCGGGAGCACAACGACCGGGCAGGAATCGCCATAGGACTGCGCGACACCGCCAAAGGCGTTCTCGGTGCCGGGCCCGTGCTGCATCGCAAAGACGCCGATGCGGTCGCCCGAGGTCACCTTCGCGATCGCGTCGCACATGTGCAGCCCGATGCGCTCCTGACGGACCATGATCGTGCGGATGTCGGCCTCGGCGGCGGCCTCGATGATCGGGTTGACCGGATAGCCGATCAGAAACTCGATCCCCTCGCGCTTCAGGATTTCGGCGACGGCATTGGCGACCTTCATGGGAATCCTCCTCGGTGTTCGGCAGTGATCGGCCGATTGTGACACAACCGGCGTCTCAGATGCTTCGAAAACCCAACCGGCTCAGCCGATATACGCCCAGATGGCGCTTCTGGTTAGCCGTTTGCTACAATCGCAAGTTGCATCGATTGTGACCCGTTGCTGCACCTGTAGCAAATCAGCAGCAAAATCTCTCCTGAAGGTTGTGGCCTCGTACATTCGGCACCGTTCCATCCGTCGGAAGTAAACAATAACAAATGGGCGATTTTGAGATCGTCGAGCATCAGCCGGTGGTGATCGTCGGCCACAGCGCGTCGGCTCCCGCCGCCATCACGGCCCTGCCGAGCTCGCGCGACCAGTGGCTCTCATTGCCGAATTCGTCGCGCCACGACCAGAGGCGCCGGGTCAGGCGGTGCAGGCTGTGCTCGTGGGTGAAGCCGATCGCGCCGTGCACCTGATGGGCGATCTCGGCGACCTTGCCGGCAGCTTCGCCGGCGCGGATCTTGGCCGCCGCGACGGCGAGGGCCGACGAGGGACGGTCCGCCGCGACGGCGATGGCGGCGCTCTCGGCCGCGACCGAGGCAGCCGCCGTCTGCTCGGCGAGCAACGCCAGTTGCTGCTGGATCGCCTGGAACCTGGCGATCGGCCGGCCAAACTGGACACGGTCGTTGGCATAGCCTGTCGACAATCCAAGGGCGGCTTCCATGGCGCCCGCCATCTGCGCACCGCGAAACAACGCCCCGAAGCGATGCACC